>MDSZ01130455.1_pt1 | contig 15595 bp, 19 predicted proteins | sample 811201 | NCBI WGS metagenome assembly MDSZ01 (sample SAMN05326647, study PRJNA326480) | marine metagenome | isolation source: seawater | place: Indian Ocean: North | collected 2010
AAGTTGTAAAGGAATTTAAAAAAACAGATAGAGGTGAGGGAGGTTTCGGTTCCTCAGGAAAGAGATAGGTTGTTAATTTCAAAAGATATTTTTCGAGCTTATGATATTCGTGGTAAATATCCCGAAGAAATAAACTCAACCGTTTTTAATCAAATTGGATTAGCATTAGGAACAAAAATAATATCAAAGAATAGTGATCCAGTTATCATTTGTAGAGATGGTAGGACCTCAAGCAAAGAGCTTGCTGATTCACTAGTAGAAGCATTAATAAAATGCGGTATTGAGGTAATAGATATAGGTACACTTCCGACACCTTTGATGAACTTCTCACTTCATAAATCGAAAATAAAAAATGGATTAATGATTACTGGTAGTCATAATCCTAAAAATTATAATGGCGTGAAAATGGTTGTAGACAACCTAACCATATATGGTGAACACATTGAAGAGCTGTATGATATTATTGAAAAACGTGACTACATTAAAAGCAACAATAAAGGATCTTATTTACAAGATAAAACCATAGCAGATGATTACATAAAGTATGTAAGTGAAAATATTGAGATTAAGACTAATCTTAAAGTAGTCGTAGATTGTGGTAATGGGATTACTGGTCCGTTAATAAATAACATCTGTAAATCTTTTGATCTTAACCACAAAATCATTAACGAGACTGTAGATGGCACTTTTCCTAGTCATCCACCAGATCCAACTAATCCTGAAAATTTGCATCAGATTCGGGAAGCGCTTCGTGAGAGTAAAGCAGACTTGGGCGTTGCATTTGATGGTGACGGAGACAGAATGATTCTAATCAAAAATGATGGAGAAATAATTTGGCCTGACCAGTTGATGATTATTTTCAGTACACAAATACTCAAATCGAAGAAGGGTAAAATAGTCTATGATATAAAATGCTCTAAATACCTAAATGATAGTATCCTTGAGAATGGTGGGGAACCAATAATTAGTCGAACAGGACACTCATTTATAAAAAAAAGCATGAAAGAGAATAATGCGATACTTGGAGGTGAAATGAGTGGACATATTTTTTTCAATGATAAATGGTTTGGTTTTGACGATGGAGTGTACGCCTTTTTAAGGATAATGGAACTCTTACGAGATAAGAAAGACTATGATAAGATTTTTAATAATTTGCCCCAGTCTGTAACTACGCCGGAGATAGCGATTCAATTCAAAGAAAATAATCATTTTACTTTTATGGATAAGTTTGTAAAATTGGCAGTGTTCGATGATTGTCAGACAATTGACATTGATGGACTTAAAGTAATATATGATGATTGTTGGGGGTTGATAAGATGTTCAAATACCACGTCATGTGTAGTATTAAGATTCGAAGCTGACGACGAAAATTCTATGAATAGGATTAAATCCAAGTTTAGAGATGCTATGCTAAAGATAGATAAAGATTTAGAGATACCATTTTAAATTATGAAACAGTTAGAAGATGTCATTATAAGAGGTGAGCAAAAGCTCACACCTAGCACTGCAAAGATCCTTGTTGAGGCTCTTCCATACATTCAACAGTTATCTGGAAGCACCATTGTTATCAAACTAGGCGGTAATGCCATGATAGATGAAAAACTCAAACAAAATTTCGCACGAGATGTTATTTTGTTAAAACAAGTGGGCATGCATCCTGTTGTAATACATGGTGGCGGACCACAAATTACGGATTATCTCAAAAAAGTTGGGATAGATTCAGATTTTGCTGATGGTATGAGAATAACGGATCCTGAGTCTATTCACATTATAGAAATGGTGCTTGGTGGACTCGTAAACAAAGATCTTGTTAAGACTATTACCTCACTTGGAGGGAAAGCCGTAGGTCTCTCTGGAAAAGACGGTGGTTTAATAAGAGCAAAAAAAGTCATTGGAAAAGGTGAATTTAAGAACATAGATTTCAAAAATACTGGAACAGTACAAAGTATTGACCCAGAAGTAGTCAAATTACTGGATGGGTCCTCTTTTATACCAGTTATTGCTCCTATTGGAATTGGTGATGACGGGAAAACATATAACATTAACGCAGATATTGTAGCTGGCAAAATTGCTCACATTTTACAAGCTAGTAAATATCTGATACTTACTGACACACAAGGAATTTTAGATGCTGATGATAAACTAATACAGTCAATAAATGCAGAGGGGGTCAGATCTCTCATATCAAGAGGAGTAATATCAAAGGGAATGTTACCAAAAGTAAATTCAGCACTAGAGGCAGTGTCATCAGGAGTAGAGCATGTTCAGATTATCAATGGAACTTTTGACCACTCGGTTTTACTAGAATTATTTACAGACGAAGGTATAGGGACAATGATAAGAAGGAAGTAAGTTGATTGATCATTTTCTTCTATTTATTGTAGCCTTAATTTCTAATATTTTTTCTGCTTTCTCAGGCGGTGGCGCAGGGGTTATTCAGCTACCAGCAATTCTACTTCTTTATGAGATGCCCTTCATCACCGCATTAGCATCCCACAAGGTTGCTACGGTAGCTTTGGGTGTGGGTGCAACTCTAAAATACTTCAAAAAAATACACTTTGATAGCCGATTTATAATGTTATGTTTAGTTATCGGACTTCCAGGGGTTGTAGTGGGAGCAAATATAATCTCAATGATTAATGATTCTATTGCAAGATTTATGTTAGGGATATTAATTATCACAATTGCCCTTTATTCTTTTTTTTCAAAAAACTTTGGTGAAAAGTATACACGCAAAAAAAAATTCTTTATTCGTGAAATAATTTTGGCTGTTATTATGACATTTATTGCTATATTAAATGGCTCATTATCTGCAGGGACAGGATTATTATTTACAATATTCCTCGTAATATTTTATGGCATGGACTATAAAACCGCTATAGCTTATACACTTATTATTGTTGGTTTTTTCTATAATCTAGCTGGCGCAATAGCACTTGGGCTTTTCACACAAATTAATACTAGCATTATAATTCCCCTGATACTTGGATCCCTTCTGGGCGGTTATTTAGGTGCTAAATTTTCACTTAGTAAAGATAACAAAACGATAAAAAATATATATGAATTAGTTACCATTGCTGTTGGGGTAAGCTTGATTCTGTAATTATCTTTTAAATTTATCAAGATAATTTTTCATTCTCAGAAAATTTTCGCTATCTAGCTCATTTTTTTCAAGATACAGAACAACATCATCAATATTGATTATAGAATGAACAGTAATATTATTTTCTTTCTCAATTTCAGATGTGGCTCTTATGGATTTTCCCAATTCCATCCTGTCTAGTGCAACTAAGATACCGATAGGGTGTGCGTTATTATCTCTGATAATATTTATCGACTCATCAAGAGATGAGCCGGAAGAAATAACATCATCAACAATGAGACCATTACCTGACAAAGGACTTCCGATCAGAGCGCCGACATCTCCGTGCTTTTTTTCCTCTTTACGATTAGAGGAGAAGGGTTTATCTAGTGAAAAAACATTGTTCAACTGTAAAGATATAGATGATGCAAGTGTGATACCTTTATATGCAGGTCCAAATATAAAATCAAAATTCAGATTATTCTGATGAATATAATTTGCGTAAAAATCAGCTAGGCGTTTTAACTTAGATCCAGAGTTACAAAGACCTGTATTAAAATAATATGGACTGTTTCTACCAGATTTAAGTGTAAAGTCACCAAATCTAAGTACTTGCTCCTTGATAGCAAAGTCAATAAAGTTATTTTTAAGGTCATTCATGCTTAAATTTAGTAATATTACTATATTACCATAGGATGGATGTAAACAAATGAGAGTTTTAACACTTAATACGTGTGGGATAAGGGCCAGTGAAAAGAAGGGTCTATTCCTATGGCTAAAAAAACAAAAATCTGATTGTATTTGTTTACAAGAAGTAAGAGCTCAGAGCGATCAGATTCAAGATGAAAAATATTCTCTTCGTGGATATGATAGATACATGTCAACAGCAGAGAAAAAAGGATATAGTGGCGTTGCTATTTATTCAAAGAAGAAAGTCTTACAGGTAATGAATAAAATAGGGTCAGATAAGTTCGATAGAGAAGGTAGGTTTATAGAAGTTGAGTACGATAACTGCTATGTATCCAGCGTATATTTTCCGTCTGGATCGTCTGGTGATGAAAGACAAAATCAAAAATTTATTTTTATGAGTATTTTTGAAAAATATTTAAAGAAAGTTAATTCTAGAACTAAGCCTAGCATTATCTGTGGTGATTGGAACATTGTACATAAAGAAATAGACATAAAGAATTGGAAGTCCAATCAAAAAAATTCAGGATGTTTACCTGAAGAGAGAGCATGGTTAGATAAAGTATTTTATAAGCTTGGCTATATAGATGCATTCAGAGCTGTAAATAAGGAAGCGAACAATTATACTTGGTGGTCAAATAGAGGAAAAGCATGGGATAATAATGTTGGATGGAGGATTGACTATCAAGTGCTCTCTCCTGGAAACAAAATAAAAATAAAAAATGCAAAGATTTATAAAGAAAAAAGATTCTCTGATCACTCTCCTCTTATCATGAACTATGAGTTATAAAATATGATTAAAAATTTTATAGAGACGATTAGTCCATATTTTCAAAAAAAAATATTTATAACATTGTCGATGGGTTTCGTTTCTGGCATTCCGTTGTTATTGACTATAACTCTTTTACAAGCTTGGTTGACAGATGAAGGTATATCTAAATCCACAATAGGACTATTTGCTCTCGTTGGATTACCATATTCACTCAAATTCCTATGGGCTCCACTATTTGATGGTGTAACTTTGTCGACACTTGGAAGAAGAAGAAGCTGGATGTTAGTTACTCAGATATTATTAATAATTACAATCATTGGGTTGGGGATGACAAGTCCAGCCATGAACGCAACTAATGTTGCGATTTTAGCAGTTCTCGTAGCATTTTCATCTGCATCTCAGGATATTGTAATAGATGCTTATAGAAGAGAATCGCTATCTGATGAAGAACAAACACTAGGAGCGTCCGCATATGTACTTGGATATAGGATTGGTGCGTTAGCTGCTGGTGCAGGTGGTCTAATTTTAGCTGACTATATGTCATATCAAATGGTTTATGCTTTTATGTCTCTTGTCATGCTATACGGTGTTTTAATAACTATCATTGCAGATGAGCCTAAGAGTAACTATAGGCCATCAAACTTTTTAGAGACAGTCGTTAAGCCATTCGTAGAATTTTTTGATAGGTATACTTCAATAAACAATATTGCTGCAGACAGACTTAAGCATATAAGAGATGGGTTTGCAATTATGCCCAGCTCAAATAGTAATATATTTAATAATTTAGTGTACAAACGCTCGAAGATAACGAGGCGTAATATCCTAAAGAATATTTTTCTTACTCCTATGCTCATATTGCTTTTTATACTTCTATATAAAATTGGTGATACAATGGCACACTCACTTAGCACTAACTTTTATCTAGATATTGGCTTTTCTAAAACTGAGATTGGTACAATTGTTAAATTCTTTGGATTATTTGCTACTTTAGTAGGTGCATTTGCTGGAGGTTTGATTGCACTAAAAACAGGTCTATATCGATCATTGATAATGTTTGGTATATTTCAAGCAATAGCAACGCTAGGTTTCTCATTACTTGCTATTGTGGGAGATAATATTTACTTATTGATGACTGTAATTTCTTTAGAAAATTTAGCTGCTGGAATGGGATATACCGCATATCTTGCATTTATAGCAAACATGACAAATAAGCAATTTACCGCAACACAGTTTGCTTTAATGACTGCATTGATGTCACTACCCAGAACACTCTTTTCAGGTTTTTCAGGATATCTAGTAGAGTTTTTTGACTGGGAATTATACTTTGTTTTCTGTTCATTAATTGCAATTCCTGCTTTAATAATACTTAGGAAACTACAAAGAGAAATAAAGATATGAGTGACTTCTACACAGCAGATATTTGCGATGAATATGAAGATATTCAAATTTGTCAGAGTATTTTTAAATCATATGGTGGAAAAGATAAATTTAATGGAAAAATAAGAACAGTTACTGCAATTGAAGATAATTCATACGTAAAAAAACTAATTGATGAGAAAGTTAGTGGTGACATAATGGTAGTTGATGGTAATGGATCCATGAAATGCGCGCTACTTGGAGATAATCTGGCAAAGAAAGCTGCTGCTAACGGATGGTCTGGTTTTATTATAAATGGTTGCATAAGAGACTCTGAAATTATATCGACCATTGACATCGGCATTAAAGCGCTTAGTACTATGCCTCTAAAGAGTGAGAAAAAAAATGTTGGCGAATTTGGTAAAGATTTAAAGTTTGCAAATGTTTCATTTAAAGAGGGACATTATGCATATTCAGATCAAGATGGCATAATAATTCGTCAAGATGAAATAATTTGATGAACGTATTGATAAAGATAACAAACCTTACAGTTCAAAGGAATGATAGGAATATTCTTGAGAATATCAGTCTAGATGTACATAAGAAGTCTTTTTTAAATGTTTATGGAGCAAATGGATGCGGTAAAACATCATTTCTTAAGGTAATCACTGGAATATCTGAAATAGAATTTGGCAAAGTTGAAAATCATTCTAATAATCAAATTTATGTTGGCCATAAATATGGCTTGAAGAACAACCTAACGGTAAGTGAAAATCTGCTACTAGATTTACAGAATAATAACGTAAATAGAGAAAATAAATTAACAGAAGCAATAGATATATATAAAATGTCAAAATATAAGGACACTCTAGTTAAACATCTTTCTCATGGTCAGCAAAAAAGAGTCTCACTTATGAGGACACTTATCTTAGATAGTGATATTTGGATACTAGATGAACCGTTTAGTGCGCTTGATGACGAGACAAAGGAAATTCTTTTTGAAACGTTTGTTAGAGCAATTAAACAAAACAAAGCTATCATAGTTACCGGTCACAGTACTATCAAACACAATCTTATAAATGTAAAAAATTACCTTTTAGAAGATGGAAGAATTCAATAAAATAATAATTAAAGAATTTAAAATAGCTAGTAGGTCAGGCCAAGAGGCATTAATGCCTGTAATGTATCTGCTAATTATCATTTTATTTTTTAATATTTCAATAAGTTATGTCTCGAAGAGTTTGATACTAGAACTTACACCTCTTATGATCTGGCTCTCGTGCTTGTTAGTTTCTGTGCTTAATCTAGAATCAATTTTTAGAGAAGATTACGAAGATGGTACACTAGACTATTTTATTTCATCAAATAATTTCCATGAATCGGTAATTATTGCTAAGGTGTTTAGTCACTGGTTATTGACAACATTGCCAGTTGTTCTTGTCTCACCATTTATCTCGCTTTTGTTGGGTATAGACTATAAAACTACATTGATTCTATTTTTGAGTTTAATAATTGGAACGCCTACAATGAGCTTATTAGGATCTGTGGCTGCAGCATTAACGCTCACAATCAAGAGAGGCAAAATATTATTAGCAATTATAGTGCTCCCAATGTATGTTCCAATTTTAATATTCGGCACAAGTGCGGTAAATAATTCCTTCTTACAGATAAACTTTATATCAGAACTTATCTTTCTTAGTATGAACTTTCTCTTGTTCCTCCTAATTTCGCCAACCGCATGTCTGAAATCATTAAAATTAAGTCTTGATTGACTGTACCCAAGAGCTTTTATGTTCTCGTATGATTAGAGTGTTTCTAGCAGATAAAAGTAGTGCTGTGATAAAGTAAAATGTAAAGCCTATACTTGTAAATATCAGAGGATATAACATCTCATATGCTATAGACGGCGAGCTGAACTTCATAACAGAAGGACCCTGATGAAGAGTATTCCACCACTCCACAGAAAAATGAATAATAGGGATGTTTACAAAGCCTATAATCGCAAGAATATTTGCAGCTTTTGCACCTTTTCTGTAGTCATCAAAAGAATTGTATAAAAATATTATCGAAATATAAATGAAAAAAAGAATTAATTCAGAAGTAAGTCTCGCGTCCCAGACCCACCAAGTACCCCACATTGGTTTACCCCAAACTGAGCCTGTTACGAGTGCGAGAAACGTGAAAAGCGCACCAATTTTAGCCGAAGATATGGCTATTATCTCAAAGATTTTAATTCTCCATATTAAAGATATAATCGCTGAGAAAAAAAGAACAGAATAGGCGAACAATGATAACCATGCGCTTGGAACATGCACATATATAATTCTAAATGCTTCACCTTGTTGATAATCTGCTGGCGCTACGAATAAACCCTGATAAAGACCATAGCTTATCAAGCCTATCGATAGTGCTAATGTCCATGGAATAATTGTACTTGAAAACAAGTAGAACTTTTTTGGCGATATATTCTCTAGTAATTTCTTTACCATAGCTTTAATTTTTAATTATAATAACACAAAAGAATTATAAAAGATGATGGTTAAATCAAGAAAAAAACTAAAATCCTATGAATCAAAACTTACCACATGGAACAGAGGGAAATTTGGGAAATACAAGATTCTAAAAAAAATGAACAAACAGGCTTATCTTGATTCTATTATGAAGCCTCAAGAAGACTAATTATTACTCTTTCCCAAAAAGATGGGTCACCAGAAAAAGCAAAAAATTCCTGATTCAAATATTTTTCATTTTTATTGTAAGATAACCTTTCTAGATTGCGGTCCACAACCCTACCACCTGATTCTTCAAGAATACATTGTCCTGCTGCAGTGTCCCATTCATATGTTGGTCCAAATCTTGGATAGAAATTACCAAGACCTTTTGCAATGTAGCCAAACTTAATTGCGCTTGATATTTTCTCTATTTTTACATCTGTTATAAGCTCGTTTAATAAATCCAATTTTATCTGATTCATCGCAGAGCTCGTAAAAACCTTTGTTGTGCGAGAATTACTCACGTTTAATTTTTGTAACTTATCGTCAAACATATTATGTGCTCCACAACCACGAATAGCATAAAAAAACTCATTCTTTGAAGGGATGAAAATTGCACCAAAAATCGGAAAGTCGTCACTTATAAATGCAATATTCACACAGTAGTTTGTACCTTTATTAATATAATTCCTCGTACCATCTAGTGGGTCAACAATCCAAAAATTATCATACACTTCATTTTTTTGAAAACCCTCCTCAGATACTATTGGAATATTCTCATCAAGCTCTCTGAGGCCTTCGACTATTATCTCATGCGATATTATATCCACCTCTGTTAGAGGAGTGTTGTCACTTTTGGATTGAATCTCTAGAACTTTGTTTTGAAACTGGGTCTGAGTATGACCTGCTTTAACGCATATTTTTTTTATTTTCTCGATATTACTTAGAAAAAAATTTTTATCCAGAATCATCTGTAAATTCCTTTAAAATATAAATAGCTGATAAAACTCTTGAATCGATATTTTTTTCTTTTGATAGAAATCTGCTTAAATCATTAATGTTACATCTTATGAGTTCTAACGGTTCAGGTTCATCGCCATCAAGCTTTGATTCTGATAATGATTTAGCAACTACGATATTTGTTTTATGATTTACGTAACCAGGAGCTAGATCTAACAAGTATAAAAACTTGATATCAGATGATTTAAATCCAATTTCTTCTTGCATCTCCCTATTCGCTGCCTCAATAACACTCTCTCCTTCATCAATTTTACCCTTAGGCAATGTCAGTGAATAATCATCAATTGCTGCTGCATACTCTCTTATGAAGATTATCTCATTATTAATTATAGGAATTACCATTACAGCACCGTGACCTGTTCCACAAATAACTTCATAATCACGAACCTGGTTATTATCAAATTTTATATTTAGTTTATCAATTCTAAAAAGGTCTGTTCGGGATATTATCTTTCTATTTTTTATTTTTGGCATTGATATTGATATCGGATGTCTAATTTTACAAATGATGGTACAGTATAACATGGATTTAAAAAGACTGGAAAACATACTAATTGATATGGATGGAGTGCTCCTCGACACCGCATACGATAACCATTTCTGGCAAGAGCATATTCCTACGAGATATGCTGAATTGAAATCAATGAATATAGACCAAGCCATTAAAATAACGCACTCTCTCTTCCATTATAAGAAAGGATATAAAGATTGGTATGATTTAGATTATTGGTCGAATATGCTTGGGCTAGATATAGAACAAGAGAAGCTATCTGCAAATATGATTGATAAAATAAAGCTAAAAAAAGGCGCTATTGATTTTTTGGAAAAATATCATAAAGAAAAGAATTTATTTCTTGTGACAAATGCTCATAGAAAAACTCTTAATATTAAAATGAAAAAATTCCCACTAATTAAATACTTCAAAAAAATAATTTGTTCTCATGAACTCAAGTATGTCAAAGAAGAAATTCCATTCTGGTTTATATTGAGAAATAAACTGGGGGTAGATTATGATAAATCTGTACTCATTGAAGATACAATAGATAATGTTAAATCAGCGTATCATGCTGGATTAAAATCAATACTAATTAGTGATGTTACTATAAACTTTAGAGATACAACGTGTATTCAGGACCTATCTTCTTTTTCTTCGAGCTTGAAATAGATTAATATCTTCATTTCTGAAGTCGATAGGAAATATTTCATCTACGTAAATAGTCCCAGACTTATTTTTATAAGTAATAAATCTATGTACCAGATCACTCTCTACACAATAGGATACATGAATTTTCTTAAATCTTTTTGTATTGAGAAAGTATAAACCGAGAGACCTAGAGCCTAGTATTCTTATAAATCTTTCTTTACCCTTAAGAGATTTTACAGGAAAGAATGTCTTGGCGTAAACATTTTGAAAACCATTTGCTTCTAACCGTACGCTTCTATAAATACCTATTCCGCTAATAGGAATCCGACTGATATATCCACTCACACTCTCCAAGAATGTTAAACGTTGCTCTTTTACTATGACTCTAAAGTTGTTATTCTTTTTTCTAGTAAATCTTTTAGTCAAAGATTCATTATCAATAACTGCAAGTTTTGTAAAAAAGCTCAAAGACAACAACTTTTTTTCTTGTAACCAATTGCCTAAGTAAATATATTTCATTTTATAGTTTGAAGCTATCTTCCTCTTCATTACGCCAACGTTTCAGTAATTGTGACCGTGTTATATCTGGTAAGTTAGATATTTTGACCTGTAGATTTTTTATTATATCAACGTTTGTAAGAAAGTCTTGTAAAGTTGCTAATTTAAAATTATTTATGTGACCTGATTGTCTATTACCGAAATAATCACCAGAGCCTCTTATAAGTAAATCTTCCTCTGCAATTTTAAAACCACTAGAATGCGACGCTAATGAATTTAATCTCATCTCAGCATTTTCGCTAAGGTGTGATTTATAGGCTAGGAAACAAAAACCTTGACGAGTTGATCTACCTACTCTACCTCGAAGTTGGTGTAATTGTGATAAACCGAATCTGTTAGAATCCTCTATAACAATACATGTTGCATTTGGAATATTAACACCAACTTCAATTACAGTTGTACAAATCAATATGTCAATCTTATCATCCCTAAATTTTTTGATAGTATCCGCTTCTATGTTATCATCAAGTTGACCATGTAAAACTGCGATGTTACGGCCCTTAAAAATATTCAAGAGTTCGTCCTGAACGCTATAAACTGACTCTAATTCAGACGATTCACCAGTGTTAATTGCTGGACACACCCAAAAAACTTTCTCCCCTTCCGAAAGACGATTTTTAATTTTAGAATACATAATGCTTCGATTATCTAAATCAATCCGTTCAGTTATAATGTGCTTGCGTCCTTTTGGTACATCGTTGATTGTTGTGTAGTCCAAGCCCTGATATAAAACTAAAGCTAAAGATCTGGGTATAGGAGTGGCAGACATGTAAATTATATGAGGTGACATATTAGAGGAATCCCTCTTTTGAATAAAAGAAGAGCGCTGGTTGATACCAAATTTATGTTGTTCATCAATAACACATAAACCAAGTTTTTTGAATGATATGGAGGAGTTAATTAATGAATGTGTTCCTATGACGATATCGATAGATCCATTTTTCAGAGATTTCAATACACTATGTTTTGCTTTAGTTGACATGCTACCCTTTAAGTAAGCTACTTGAATGTCTTTGTCAGAAAATGAATCTTTAATATAATTATAGTGTTGATCAACAAGTAATTCAGTAGGAGCTAGGAAAGCAGCTTGTAAACCGGACAGATATGTAGCATATGCAATAATTGTACTGACTATAGTTTTACCGCACCCGACATCTCCTTGAATTAATCTTGATGATGCATATTCTTCTGCCAAATTGCTGCAGATAAGATTAACAGCTTGTGCTTGAGAATCAGTTAGTTCAAAAGGGAGAGAGTTTATAAATTCGTCTATATCGTTTTTATCATAACTAAATTTATGTGATTGCTTTCTTTGCATATTCTGCTTCATTTCATCTAGTCTTATGTTTTTAGAAATTATTTCCTCTAAAACAAATCTTCTCCTAGATTTCTCAAATTCATTAACAGCGTCATCAAAAGACTTAGCAGATGGAAAATGACAGTTTTCAAGCGCATCGAGGTGATTGGGTATATTAAATGATTCGAGTATATTTTTATCAAATATATCTTGTGAATTTTTTTTACGTAGATAATCAAGAACAAATCTGATTAACTTTCTTATTTTGCTTTGTGATATTTGACGACGTGTATTGTAATAGGGAACAATCATCTCAAGATTATGTTCATTTTGTATTACCTCAATCTCAGGATGTATCATTATTTTTTTGGAGGAATTGATATAAATAACTCCAAATATTCTTACTTTATCTCCAATTTTTAAATGTTTATAAACTATTATCTTGTGTATGAATCTAATTTGAATATCTATCGATTGAACCGAAACAGACAAAATTAAATTTTTATGAAAACCTCGAGTATAAAAAATGTTGTTAATGATACCAATAAAAAGACACTTATCACCATTTTTTATATCAGTTATTTTTGAAATATTTGTTTTATCAATCAGATAATTAGGAAGATGTAGTAAAAGGTCAGTTATTCTATTAATGCCAATATTTTGTAATTTTGTTTTGGTCACTTTACCGACGCCAGGCAAAGTTTCCAGTGAATTATCTTCTAGCTGTAGTTGCTTTGGCATTAGTCATGAATCGGATACCAATATCGCATCCATTTCTACCTCTACATCTAGGGGCAGCTTACTTACCTCTACGGCAGCTCTTGCTGGATAAGGCTTTACAAAAACACTCTCCATTGCTTTGTTAACAGAGGAAAAATTATCTAGATTTTTTAAAAAAACAGTTATCTTAACGAAATTTGTTGAATCACATCCTGACTCATTTGCAATAGACATTAAATTTATAAGTACTTGATTTACCTGTAGATCAAAATCTTGGGAAATCAACTGCATTGTTTCTGGAACAAGAGGAATCTGTCCTGAAATAAAAATGAGATTACCACACCTTATTGCTTGGGAGTAAGCTCCTATTGCTTGGGGTGCTCTTTCTGTAGTAATCTGCTTCTTGTCTATCATGGTTTCTTTCTTGTATAGCCGGACTCTTTTAATTTTTCAAGGTAATCATGCCAATATATTTGATAGTTCTCACATAGCTCGTGAAGATATTCCCACGTGTACAAGCCTGTATCATGGCCATCATCAAAAATCAGCTTGACGGCGTAATTCCCAATAGGCTCAATTTTATCTAACATCACATTCTCTTTTCCTTTTTGAAGTACTTCTTGTCCAGGCCCATGACCTTTTACTTCAGCAGATGGAGAAAAGCATCTCAAATACTCAATAGTTAAGTTTTCTTTAAGTCCATCTTCAAAAGCTAATGATAGAATATTATTTTTTTTGATGTACCTTATTTCTAGTGGCTTAATCATGTCTTAATTATATATTACCTGAGATAAATTTAACACACTAAGAGTTGTGTAGCTTAGCTAGAAGATTTTGCTCTCGGATGAGTTTTGTCATACACCTTTTTTATATAATCAAAATTAACACTCGTGTATATTTGTGTCGTACTAATATCTTGATGGCCAAGAAATTCTTGGACAGCTCTGATATCACCTGATGACTCCAGTAAATGTGTAGCGCATGTGTGTCTTAACACATGTGGGTTTATGGTATAATTTAAAGACTTCTTTTTGCACCAAAAAATAATCCTCTGTTGGATAGATCGATTAGATATCCGTTTTCCATACTTATTCAGAAAAAGAGCAGTTTCATTCTTTTCTGCCATATCATCTCTGATCTTTATCCATTTCATCACGGCTGACAAAGCACAATCTCCAACTGGAAGATATCTAGTCTTTTTTCCTTTACCTTCTACAACTAACAATTTACTCTTTATGTCTATTGATGATAAATTCAAGGAGGTTGTCTCGCTCAGTCTTAAAGCTGAACTATACATTAATTCAATAATTGCTTTATCTCTAATTGCCTGGAATGTATCTTCTTTAATATCGCATAGTTTAGTTATTTCCTCTATAGACATCACCATAGGAATTTTACTTTTTCTTTTTGGTGATATAAGTTTTTTACAAGGGTTCTTATCAATAATTTTTTTCTTACAGAAGAAATTAAATAATGATGATATTGATGACTTTTTTCTTGCAATTGTAGATGAGTCTAAACCCATCGTGTGTAGCGATGAGATATAGTCTTGAAGATTGGAAGTGGTGATTGTCGATATATCATCAGTATCAAAGTTGTCTTTAAACTGTGATAAATCTATCAAATAATTTTTAATTGTATGCTCACTATATTGTTTTTCATACTTTATATAGTTATGAAATTTGTTAATCAAGAGTTGTAAACTACTAGACATTAATTGTCCCCTTGTATTCAATAGTGCTAGGGCCAGTGAGTAGTAAGTTGTTATCGGTTTTACTCACTCTTAGTTCTCCGCCATCTTGTTTAATGGTGATTATTTTGTCAAACACCTGATTTCCGTGAATTCCATAGAATAATGATGCTACAGCAGTTGCTCCACTTCCGCATGATTTTGTCCAGCCTGCACCAGATTCATACACACTTACATTGAAAAGCCTTTTGACTGGCATAAAAAGATCGCTAGGATTTTCAACAAATTCTAAGTTAAAAAGATTGTTGTAATGATTATCAAAATACTCTGTTATTATATCTTTTTCCTCTCGGGTACATTGATTTACAATAACGCAGTGTTTATTACCAAGCTCAACTAGATAAAATTCAATAGGATCCTTGATGGAGCCAATGACTAGATTTTGTCTTTCGAAAGAATCTAAGTAACGCACATCACTCTCTACCAGCTTTAATGCTCGGGATGCCCCCATAGATGCGGTTATTTCTTTTTTATCATCGATAAATACCGTATATTTTTTGTTTTCGATATCAACAAAAATATTTGAATAACCGTATGTAGCGTTTAAATACAGCATAATAGCCCGTAAACCATTACCGCATTGGTACGCTCTTGAACCATCGCAATTGAATATCTTGCAATAAATACTCTCAGAATTGATCTCATAGTCTATCAAAAGTAGCTGATCAAAATCTTCGGACGACTCATGTATTATTTTTTGGATATTATTATCTGATA
>MDSZ01204135.1_pt1 | contig 15595 bp, 17 predicted proteins | sample 811201 | NCBI WGS metagenome assembly MDSZ01 (sample SAMN05326647, study PRJNA326480) | marine metagenome | isolation source: seawater | place: Indian Ocean: North | collected 2010
CGTGCGATTGCTTGGGTCCATCTCTGGTCGTGATACCCATCCTCATCTCCTATTGCATCTGGTGTTCCTACGTCCCTTCGTAGGTCCACCCGCCATGTGAGTGCCTGTTGGTGTCCTGTAAGGGCCTCCAATGCCCACGCTGCGTATGCTGTAGCCTCTCCCCTTGGGGATGCTCCCAACGGCTTCTGTGGGGTTGCTGTTGGGTCTTCTTTCTTCATGACTCTACGGGCTACGTCTTCAATGCGTTTGCGCCACTCCTCTGGATACACTGCTTTCATGTGGGCCGGTGCGCTACTGGCGCTCTTGGATGTCTTGGGCTTCATTGCGTAGTCGGGTGCCCTGTCGAACTCCTTGCGCCACTCTCTGCTGACCTCACGGCCTACCGTCCATGCAAGTTTCTTGCTGTACGGCCAACCTGCTGCTGTGATGACCTCGACTACGCTGATTTGATCGCTCATAGACGCTTTGCCTCCGCTGCTGCTCTGCTGTGTGTCCTGTAGACTCCGCACCACTGCCCTTGCCGGTCCCATACGTGGAACCCGTCAAGCGTTAGACCTTTGGGTGTTCGCCATACACCGATCCAAACAAGAGGTGTGGGGTAGCTGCTCATCCTGCTTCCTTGTCTGGAATAGGTTTGATGACCCCTGCATCCAGCATGGCCTTGGCTGTCCTACCGAACCACCCTTGCAGACTCCACGCCAGCCCTGTGTTCACAAGGTGCTGCCACGCTTCGATGATCTGCTCGTTCTGCTCCACTTCGGTTCCTGTGGGCTCAATGAATCCTTCTGCGAGTCCGATTGCTTGATGGTCAGTCATTACTTTGCCGCTGGAATGAGGGTGACCCACGGATTGGGCGCGGGCCGTAGGTGGTCGGGTTTGAAGACGACAATAGCACTACCCTTGGGCGCTGCTGCTTGCCGGTTGCCTTCGTGGTCGAGGAACTTGACTCGTCCAGACATAAACCGAATCTCGTTGGCCTTCCACACCCAGTCTGCCCACCACCGGGTGTCTGTGGATGCGAATACAAGACAGACGACAATAGCGCCCTTCTGTGCCTCTTCGTAGGCTCGCTTCATCCACTTATCCACACCCCTTCCATAAGGTGGGTTTAGCCAGATGCTCGGAAGCACAGCGTCCGAATCGATGTACTCATGCCATGACTTCGGACCCAGCGAGTCCATCGCCTCTGAGATGTGCTTGGCGCACTTGGCGTTATCCGCACCGGCTGCTGCGTCGAGTACGAACTGGAACTCGGCGTTCAAAGGCTCAAAGACTTCGGGTGGCGTTCGCCACTTGTGATTGTCGCTTGAGTGTATGACCTGCCAGTCTCTACTCTTCGCCTTGCTCGCTTCCATGCGGCTCCTCCTCTGTACTCAAAACTGTTGGGATATGGACCTCGGTGGCTTGGTCTTCTGACTCTGTAGACCGCTGGACTGCCAACGCTCGGCTCATCGCTGCGATCTCCTCTTCGGTCAATGGTGTGCTGTCCGTGAGGGCGCGATTGTCGCCTGCTGTCGTACCCGGACGGCCTCCACCGCTTGCCGCTGCGCTTGCTGTGTCTTCGGTAACGATTTCGCGCTTCTGAGATATGCGTTTGTCCAACTGGATGAATGCACCCACCGCACCCTCCAACGACTTCGGGATGGCTGGCATGATCCCGCTTGCGGCGTTGCCGACGATACGCTCCAAGACAAGACCTCGCATCGACTCCAACGCTGCGATCTCTGATATTTCGGCCTGCACCGCTTCAGTCTGCACATGTGCCAGAACCTTTGCGCTGACCTCCCGCCAATGCTCGTCACGTCTCAGTCGCCATTGACCGGCTGCTGCTGCCTTGGTGAAGGCTGACCATGACAGCACGTCCTTGATGTACGGGGCCAACTCGTCTTCGTCGATCCGTTCACTGTCCCAGATGTCACGGAGACTGGCACCGTGCCTCTGGATGTACCTCAGAAAGCCTCGGAACGTCGCTTTGCGCTGCTGCTCCTGCTTTGTGATCTCATGCTGCTCTACTTTCGTCAGTTCTTGCTTCTGTGGTGGCTTTCTGCGCTTCTTTGCCATGGTGTGTCCTCACGCTGGTCTGATTTGTAGTGCGTGGAGCGCCATCATTGCGCCGTCTGCGAGCCCGTCCATGGGCTTCCGTCGTCTGCCGGGGGTCAAGTCAATGCTCGGGAACGTCCGCTGACACTTGAGCACGCTGCGGGCCTTCGTATCTGCACCCTCTACGCCTTTCAGCACTGCGGACTGCCATGACCGCGCCCTGACGATCTCGTAGGGGATGCCCAACGCCACCAGCGCCATCTCCATCGCACCGTAGCCCCTGCCCGCGTTGAACGCTGTACTGCGACCTTCGCCGGGGAACACCTGTGCATGCTCCAGCACTGCAAAAACATTATCGTCTAACGATTGCAGGTTGCGGAGATGGGTCACAACTTGAGCCATGTCGAGCACCCGCTTCTTGCCGCGTTTGCCCTTTCGCATCACTCCAACGTCGATCACCGGCATGGGTAACACCAGCACAACTTTGTGGCTTTGGTCGATGGCAACGATGGCACCGTTTGCGCCGTTGTCGATTCCGATGCGGATCATGTGTGGTTCTCCTCTTTGATTTCGCTGTACCCGTCCGCGTTGCGGCTGACTTCCAGCGTCCTCGGTAAAACGGACGACAATCTCGGATCATGGTCGATGATCACGATGTCGTCGATTCCCGCGCCATGGAGTGCCGTAACGACTGCCGCCTTGCCTGCTTCATCTAACCCGCTGAAGACCTCTTCATCGAGCACCAGCAGCGAAACAGCGAGCCCATTGCCCTTGTTGAATGCTGCCGCCACACCGAGATCAACTGCGAGGTTCACCCGTCTGCGTTCACCCCCTGAGTAGGTCAGTAGATCGCGGATGACTTCGTCACCGTTCTCATCGCGGGTTCTGACGATGGTTTGAATCTCTTCTTTCAGCCTACCCTTGACCTCTTTGGTCGCTGGAAAGTCGATGCTCATGCCCTTGTCCGACAATACGCTCAACCACTGGTTCGCGTTGGTTTCAATGGCCAACAGTGCAGCCGTTGCCAGTTGTGCCCTCGCTCCTTTAGGCGACAATGCGAGATCCCACGCTTTAGCGGCTTCGACGTTGATTGTCGCCGACTCTGCTGCTGCCTTCGCGATAGCAACCTCTCGACGCAACGTGGCACGCTCTGCTTCGGCTTTTTCAAGTGCGTAAACGTGTGGATTCTCTGCGGATTTTAGGTCTTCAACGATGCGCTTCTGCTGCTTTAGTGCTCTCTCTGCTGCGGGTAGCTGTTCGCTCATCACGGGGATGGACGCCAGCCGTGCTGCCCACGCATTGACCTCACTTGCAAGCCACGCTTCAGCGGTTGACATGACCTCCTCGCAGTCCGTGAGATGCTTCTGTGTACCGCTGGTTCGTTCGTGAGCCTGCTTCGCCTCTGCTGCGGCTGCTGCCGCTTTGTTGAGTACGTTGGGTCCGATTTGCTGCGTGCAGGTAGGACATGGATCACCGATGGACAACCCCATCAGGCTGTGAGCTACTGCGGCCTTGTGCCTGTGGTCGGCAACTGCGTCTGTATGCGCCTCACGCGCTGCATCGACTGCGTCTGTGTAGGCTTTTCGATCAAGTTCGGGTTGCTCTTTTTGCAGCTTCTCCCGTGCTTTTATATTGTCGCCTATCAAAGCATCGGCTTTCGCAGCGTCCTGCACAGCTTTTTCCATCGCTGCCACGTCGGCTTCTGCGGTTTCGATCTTCGTGTGTGTTCGCGCTGCCCACGCTGTGGCGTTGTCCTGCTCTTGCTTGATGGCCCGCTCGATCCGCTCCAAACTCTCCTCAAGGTATACGACTTTCCGCGTGAACTCTGACTGTGACTTTTCGGCCTTCCTGCGCTCGATCTTGACCTTCTCCCAGTGGGCTTCCAGTTCATCAGCGCCACTAATCGCGTCGAGGATTTCCCGTTTCCGTTTGTCGGTTGCTTCGCTGAATGACCACAGGTCACCCTGTCCACGCACCACCGTCTTTGTGAAGACTTCCCAGTCTGCACCGATGATCGCGTCGATTGTCGCCTGTTCATCGGGTAGTGTTTCGACCTGCCGGTCACTTTCCTTTGTGATCTTCAGTGTTTCCGACTTCGTGGTTCGGTTCCGTTCCACGCGGAACAATGCGTTGCTCTCGCTGTTCTTGAGTAGAACGGTCACGGTTGCGCTGTCCTGCGTCGTACCGATAACGGCTTTGCCTGTGATGGCGCGTGTACCGCTGCCCATGCGCTCGGGTGGGCATTTACCATACAGACACCATGTCAACGCTTTGCTGACGGCTGTGGACTTACCAGCGCCGTTTTCACCGACAACTGCGACAGGTCCGTTGCCTCCCAAGCGCACGGTCTGCTTCCCTGCGTAGCTTCCGAATCCCTCCAAGGTGATGCTCTCGACAATCAGTCCCATAGCCCTGCCTCCTTGGCCCAGTCGTGTAGCTTTTCAGGGTTCATCTTGCTGACCTCTGGACCATGTACACCGTCGATGAAACTTCGTGCCGCGCTTACCGGCTTGGCTGACGGGTCCGACAAAAACGACTCGGGTGCTGACTTCGGTTGAGCGACAATAGCCGCACCACTCAAGCCTGCCCGTTTCAACTGAGATGCAGCGGCCTTGACCTCATCCCTACTGGCCTCTGTGATGATCCTGACTTTGTCGCCTTCTGTGAAGCCTTCAGGAGCGATAGGCTCCCCGCTGCCGGGGGTCCAGTACACTGTGTGATGTCTTGGCGCTGTGACGCCTTCAAAGGGTATCCGCTCGGGTAGCAGGTCGCCTGACCACTTGAGCCAGCCCTTTTGCTGGCCCTCTTCTGCGAACGACGTTTCATAGGGTGACCCGCAATAGATGATTGGTCCAAGGTTCTGCGGCATGTGGTAGTGCCCGGTGATGACCAGTTTAGCGGGGCAATCTTTAGGCGACAATCCGTCGCGGTCGCGGACCATATTGTTGAGGTAGCTGCCCTTCCAGCCTTGGTGTGTCCACCAGATGTCGCCCGGTCCACGCTTGATCGCGACCGGGTGGTCTGTACGGTTGACCTCGCCCCAGAACTGACTTGGTGGGTAGTAAGGCACCATCAGCCCGATAGGCGTCATTGTCGCCTCACTGATTACCCGGATGCCGGGACTCTCCAACCCTTCCAATGCGTTTCGCGTTCCGCTGTATTGATCGTGGTTCCCAGCGATGACCCAGACGTTCCCATCGAATGACTGGAGCATGTCCAGCAGTCGGTTCCACGTCGGCATGTGGATCATTTTCGGTTGATCCCAGATGTCGCCGCAAAGCACCGTGTGCCCGCCGCGTTTCGCCGCGTCTTTCCGTAGGTTCTCTAACGCTGCAAAGACCCAGTCTGCGGTTCTCTGCGAAAGGTGTAGGTCACTCGTTGCCCTGACGGCGTCCATGCCTGCCTCCAACGGGGAAAGGGATCACGTTGTCGGGGTAAACCTCGACCTCTGTTTCAGGTTCTCTGTCCATCTGCACGTCAAGTAGACCAGTCCTGAAGGCGTTGCTTGTGGCTTCCATCGACATCTGGCAAACCTTGCATTCCATCTTACGGGGCCTGTAGTCGCGTCTACCGCTCTTGGTCACGATTGTATGCTTGTGATGCCTCACGAGATGTCCGCACTCCATGAGAGCCCAAGGAACCCCAGTTTTATTGATCAGGTGGTCGGCTGTGCCACCTTCGATCAAGGGGCTCCCCGGCTCGATCCATCGGGCTACCGCCCTGATGATCTTTTTTGGCTTGCGTCTGCTCATCGTCCTTCCAAGTAAATCTCTTCCAGTGTAGCAGTTAGAGCGTCGTCTGCACGCATCATGTCGCCTAACTCGGACCATCCACGGAAACTCTTGTCATTGTCGCCCAAGATCGATGAGTCCGTGAAACGGGACCAGCCTCCACCGACGCGGATGATACCGCGCTCTTTCAGATCCTCATAGATTGCCCATGGATCTGACGCACCGACTCCGAACAGCAAACCGTACCGCTCGGTGCGGAATGGGTCGTTTAGCTTGTTCTTGGGTACTTTGATCAAGACCTCTTGACCGACCGGTGGGTGTCCTGCTGCTCGGCTCTTGCCGGGTTCGTACATGTCACCGCATTTGTCAACTTCCACGCGGATTGTCGTGTGGTATTTGATGCCACCGCCACCGTATGTCTCCGACTGCTTACCCCAGCTTCGCCCACCGCCGATATTCAGCTTCTCGTACCGCTGATTGATCAAGATCATCGCAATGGCTTCGTCGTCGATCAACTGGATAAGCCGTCGCAGGTTCCTACGGATGACCTTTGCCGCTGTCGCCGGGTGAACGTCGCGAGCACTCCCCTCTAACTCGGCTTCTGTGGCCGTTCCTGCCACGCTGTCCCAGCCGATGACGATAGGACGGTCTGCGGCTTGTGCGAGTTCGTTCGGACGCCCTGACAACCAGTCTGCGAGGGCTTCTTTCTTGTCAGCGGGATCGTCAGTGTACAGCACAACCGGGTTTAGAAGGGCTCGCGACTGCTCGTCCCTGATCCCTGTTGGCTGAAGCCCTTCGGCCTTCTGGAACTCCATCAAGGCTGCGGCTTGCGCTCTCCCCCACTGAGCAAAATCATAGCTTGCCAGTGGCTTGCGGTTCTTGCTGCTGTCGGCGGGGTCGTAAACCACGTACTTGTACATTGGCGGCTTTGGCACCTTCACGCCAGCCCGTGCCAGCCCGTCGATCCAAGCCATCGCATTGACGTGTGCTGCCGTTCTCGCGAGGGTTTCGACCTCGTCAAACATACCTTCGACTGTCCTGCCACCGATCCACACCAGCGATTCAGGCTGCACGCCAAGGCTTTGCATGTAGGCTCGGTTGCGACCTCTCTCGGTGTCTGCGAGGACACCGACACCGCCTTCCCGCTGACACTGCGCGAGGATCTGGTCGAGCATGGTACTCTTGCCTGCACCCGGCCAACCGCTGATCTCTGTGATGCGTCCAAGCGGGATTCCCGGTGTTCCCAGCGCACGCTGCAACGCAATGTTGTTGGTCCCGACGTAGCCACGCGGAGCACCCATCTCGTCGCTCATGTCGAGCGTCTGTGCGCTGCCTTGACCATGCGCGTCTCGGACGTGCTTGGCCAGCGTCCGTGCGAACGGATCGATGCTTGGACGTTTAGGCTTGGGCAGTGGTGGTGCTTTTCGTTTATTGGGTTTCACCTGTGATCTCCTTCATGGCTGCTTGATAGTCGTCTGCTGTTGCTGCATTGGTGCCAGAGGTGAGGCGACAATCAGACCTCACCGGGCACTCTGAGCATCCCCGGTCGTCCGGCCAAAACTGACCGAAACACCGGGGATGTTCTGGACCGATCAGAATGCCTTCCGACCGGGCAACGTAGGAGGGACTGGTGGACCGCCTGCCGCCGCTGGTGGAGCAGGTGGTGCTCCTCTCGGTTTTGGGCGACAATCCTCGATTGCTGCCGCGATCTCTGCCACCGTCGCAGCCTCTGCCCAGCCGTCCATACCGTCAGCCCACACGTTGTGCGTGTCGGACTCGTCAGCGATCACGGCCTTTGCCACTTCGGCGGCTGTCAGCCCCTCCTGACCGCCTGCGCTGTTGTGCAGGTGGTAGGTGACCCCTGATGGCTCGGGAGCCGGTGGTGGGGGTGCTGGTGCTGCTGCTGGCGCTGCTGGCGCTGCTGGCGCTGCTGGCGCTACAGGTGCTGGTGTCGGTGCTGCTACTTCCGGTTGGTGGTAAGACACCGATCCGGCTGCGCGGGGATCCTGCTGTGCTGCGATCTCGCGCAACTCGTCAAGATCGGCAGACTTTGCGAGCGATTCCAGATCATGAGCGTTGTTCACAATGTTCATGAGCGACGGGTCTACCGGTGCCGGGTCCATGTCGGTCACTGCATAGCGAATGTCGATCCGGTTTGGACCGATACGTCGCGTAGTCAGCAGGATGTCACGTCCGACCTCGGGGTCTTCGATGAAGGCACGCTTGGCCACGCAGATGTCGAGCAGTGCGTTGTGGATGGTTCGACTGAATGCCCAGATCATTGGCTTGTCGTCAACGTGAGCGCCTGTATCGTCTACGTTGATGACGTTAGCGAATACCCTCACACGGGTTGACAGTTCCTTCGCGATTGACAGGTACTCAGGTTCCCGACTCGCGTACAGTTCCCGTGACAGCTTACACAATGGGCAGACCTTCGCGCCGTTAGGGTCGTCGTGGTTGTCGGGGCAGACCATCACCTTGGTCTTACCGTCAACCTTCAGGATGTGCTGGTCAACTGACACCCAGAACTCATCGTGAATGGTGCCATCCTGTGAACGGCGTGGGACGATCCGCAGGCGCTGCCGCGTCTGGTCGCCTGTCTTGGATGGCTTGTCTGTCGTCAGCCATGTGTAGTCGTTTGACCCTCCGCTCGACCGGCGATTGTCGCGGCCTTGCATGCGGCTCAACTCTTTCTCGTAAATGCTAAAATCCCGTGCCATGTCATTACCTCCGGTGAACGGGTGGGGGTGGGGGTGGTGAACTTCGACGGTTTGCCGTGTCGTTCTGGTTCCCCTCTATGCGTTGAGTCGTGGAAATCTCGCGAACTTTCTGATTGTCGTCTGAGGTTTTTATCACCCACGTCCGTTGCTGCGCTGCTTCCATCGCCGCGTGGATTGTCGCCCATGCCTCTTCGGCTTGGTTGATTCTGGCGTAGTGCTGGAGGTATTCGGCTTGCGTTCGCATCCAAACTTCCGCAGCGTTGGCGCTCGGACACTTGGCCGGTTTGTCCTTGCCTCGACTGTCCACACCCGGATTCACTGCACAATCAAACCCAGCCCGCTTGGCCTCTTCCAGATCGTTTGTGACGTTGTGGATGAGTGTGTCACGCCACACGCGGTAACTCATCTCGGCGTCGTTCTTTGCCCGGTGTGCTGCCGCTGCAATCCGTCCCAACTCTGCCATCAGTTGAGGTGTTCGTGCGGCCTCCTCCACTGGCGTATTTGGATTGATGGCCACCATCAGTGCAAGGTAAGAGCCAGTATATTGCTCCTCTCCTACTGTGACGGGTGGCATGCTGGCCAGACCTTGTATGCGTTCCTTTAGTTTCATGGGTAATCCTCCTTTGCTGCCCAATGTGTGTTTGTGACTTCCAAGTCTGCGATCACTGGAATGGTGCCGAACAACCCGGTGAATGCCTCCATCTCGCGCTGTACGATGCTGGCGACCTCGGCAACGTCCGACTCAGCACAATCGACTTGGATCTCGTCATGCACTGTTGATGTCGTGATTCCCGGCAGCTTTCCGGTCTGCTGTAGGTGCCACAACTTGACCAAACTGAATCGTGTAAGTTCCCCTGCACTGCCCTGAATGAGCGAGGCAAACATGCTTCGCTCCTCTTCGGCGACAATGTCAGCGTCAGCCCAGTCCAGCCGTTTTCCATGCCTGACTCGACCTGCCCAGTTTACAAAAGCTGTCTCCGGGTTATTTCGCATCTTTCTCAAGAGACGGGTCTTGGTTTTCTCGATCTCTGGATTCTGCTGGTGATACTGATGGAAATACTGTTTAGCTACCTTCTCACTCAACATCAGTTCTGGATTACTCGCCAACAGATTTGGTCCACCCCCGTAAGGGACACCAAAGTTGATAATCTTCGACGCTGATCGCTTGCGCTTGAAATCAGGATCGCTCGGGTCTGCTCCGAACACTCGTTGCGCCACCATGCCGTGAACATCGGCGGCATCTTCGGATTGTCGCCTGATGCGGTATTGCTCGTAGTCGATGCGGCCCGCAAGCAACTCCATGTAGGCTGCGCTTTCGTAAGATGCCGTGAGTACAGGGTTTTCCGTGGCCCATGCGAGCAGCCTCAACTCAATCTGTGAATAGTCGCAATAGATCCGCGCCTTGTCCGGGTCCACGACGAATGCCCGCCTGACCAACTTCGACAACTCAGGATGCCTGCTCGGGATGTTCTGAAGGTTTGGATTACGAGACGACAATCGACCGGTTGCTGTTCCCGTTTGAACGAACGATGCGTGAATCCTGCCGTGCCTGTCGCACTTGTCGATGAGACTGTCTGTGTAGGTGTTCCTGACCTTGTAGCGGGCTCTCCACTCCATCAGCGGCTCAATACCCTCATGCTGCTTGGCCAACTGTGTCAGAGCGGCTTTATCCACAGCGGGGGCACCGCGTTTGGTCCGACTCATAATCGGCAGCTTCATTTCATTGAACAGCAGTTTCCGAACTACGTTGTCGTTGCCCCACTTGAGATTGTCGCCGAATACCCGGCTCAACTGCTGCCCCAACTCACCCATTTGCTGGTCCAGTTCCAGCGAAACACGTTCCAGATAGTCGGTATCGACAGCCTGACCAACGTACTCCATGTCGGCCAACGCCCTCACCAGCAGCATTTCATTGGCGTACAAGGATCGTCGGGCCTGCTCGTACTCTGTACCCAGCCCCATCGCCTGTGCCCGCTGCACCCTGTCCAGTGCGAGCGTGTGCCCAGCGTCACGGCAGGCGTACTCACCCTCCAGTGGGATCGGAACCTCGGCATGGCCTAACTCAGAAAGGTAGGCTGATCTGGATTGTCGCCTCTCTTTGATGCGGCGCTTGATCCAATCCTCGACTGCGTCCTTCATGTCGAGTGCGTCACCGTATGGGCTACACCCGGTCTGCATCACCACCTTCTCCAACTGGAGTGCTCGGACTTCATCGATCAAGTACGCTTGGATCATGGTGTCGTGTAGTGGCGTCCACGCTGGCACCTCCCAGTTGTCCGCTCTGGCCATATTGATGTCGAACTTGAGGTTGTGGCCTACCAGTTCGTCAGCAGCAGCCAGAACGTCCCTGAAGGCTTCTCTCGCGTGCGTGGGGTCTGCTTGCCGCTGTGGGCTCATGTGGCAAACTGGCACGTACCAGCAGCGTGGTGCGCCGCCTAACCACGCGCCTACCGCAAACCCGATAGGCTTCTGCCCTGCCCAGTACCGCAAGCCGCTGGTTTCAAAGTCGAAAGCTATTGTTGTAGCGAACGACATCTCAGTGACCATCTCACGTAGGTCGTCACCGGTCACCGCGATCCTGTGACCGGGCGACAATGGTGGAGGGGCGATCATCATGATTCACCCCCAGTTATCCACGCTACCAGCGTGCCCCTGTAGCCTGCGTCTGCTGCGGCTGCGGTCAAGTGCTCGGGTGTGACCTCCACGATACCCTCACGGCCTGTCAGGTGGCCTACCAGAGACACCTCAACGCCATTGAGCATGAGTCTGATCTCACCCACCGGAACATCACCCTCTTCGGCTGCGAACAACGACAGTGTGAATGTGCCTGCTGGCACCATCTTGTCGTCGGGTGTTTCGGGTGGACCATCGTTTGTAAGTGAGCGCATGTCGAGCGACAATGCTGGTCTGTCTCGGATGTCTTGACGGTCAATCTTCAGATCACCGTAACGTGTTGATATTGCATTCATCTTCGCCTCCTGCGGAGCCGGAACAGCCTGTTCCCGCTTAGGTTTTCATCCCCTGTGATGATTCGTGCGATGGCTGACAGCGTCTTGTAGCGTTTCCCCTCGTAAACGTACCGCCACCATCCTTTGTGTTCTTGCTTGCTGCTTGTCGGTGGAACGATGTGGACGGTGTACTGGTCGCCTTTCCATGTACACCGCAGAACTGAGCCTACCGGAATGTCCTCTGCACGGTAGTCCACGATCTGGTCTGCCACCATCGGCGTCACGTCCACCCACTTCCCATGGTAGTCCCATGTGCTCATTTACCTTTCCGGCTTGGGGGTGCTCTACGCTTAGGTGGTGCGCTTCGCCGTGTGGGCTTCGCCTTCTCACTGATTGTCGCCAACCTCTCGTCAACGATGCCCTTGGGTACTCCCAGCGGCAGGATCGATTTTCCAGCTTTCAGCTTCGCGAGGTAGCCCTCATCGCGTGACCAGCATCTGGATGCGAAAACGCAACCACCGCAAAGCATCGACATTGGGTCGTGCTTGTTTCCGTAGCACTCCGGTTCCCAGCCACCTTCGGACTCCTCGGTTGATTTTGCTGCAATGACAGCCTGCGCTTCGGCCTCTGAGATGGGTGCTTGGTCCCTAAACGCAGAAAGCCCCGCAGATGCCAACTTCTGACGGGTTTCGTCAGTCGCTGGTACATCTGCGAGGCTGCTGATTGGCAAGCTGCGCTGTCGTCGTTTCTGTGCTCTACTGCGACGGGATAGTCCCTTCGCGATGCCGCCTTTCGGCCCTTTTCCAGACATTTTCCATGATCTCCACGTCGAGAAGTTCTGCCTCTTGCATCCCCTCTATGCCGCAAGCCCGCAAAAACTCGCGGGCTTTTTTGCGTGATCTGGTGATTCTGTCGAAAACTTGCTTCCGGTTCATGCCTATAGAGTTGGCTATCTCGTCGCCTTTCCAGCCTGAAGCCTTCAGCCTCATGATGGCAAAGTCTTTCGGGGCTACTACCATTCCGACGACCTGCTCGACAGCCTGTAGCGCCTGCAACCTGTCCTGATCATCGTAGGTGGTGTCGTTTACCGCCAGCAGTTCCGTTGTCTCGACTGTAACAAACTCTCTCGGGTCGCCGTGTTTACGACGTTCCTTGTGGCGGGAAAGTGAGGTTTGCGCCAGCCGACCATCACGACTTTGAGCGCGTTTGCATTTGTCCCAGATTTTGGATTGTCGCCTTAGAATGGCCCGACGCAAGAAGGCTTTCGGGGGCTTCTCTGCACTTTTCTGAGCCCAGTTTCGGCAGGCGACAATCACCTCCATCTGAAGCATCTGAACCATGTCTTCGGCAGTCATACCGGCACGTTCCAACCCGAATGTCCTTTGAGCAAGGATCTCGCACGTCTTCCGCGTATCTACGATGCAAACTGCTTCCCACGCGGATGCGCGGGAAGCAGCGTTGATTTGATCTGTCATCTGCCCGTCCCGGTCTTGCGACTATAGCCATTTGAGCGGATGAGCAAGTCGGTAAGTTGACGTAGCACGGTGTCAGACAATCCAGTGGACCTTCCGAGCAGGACACTACCGCTTGCTGCCCGGTCAGAACGTGGACCGACATCGGGGTAGTAGGTCTGGAAAACCTTCCGCTGCCTGATACCTACTCCGATGCCGTAGACCTCGATACCGGCTTGACAGACGCGCTCTACGCTCCGGCGTAGATGGATGCCTTCCAGTTGCGGATCGTCTGACCCAGCGGGAAGACCGTCAGCGACCACCAGCAGGATGACCCTGTCTGCATCGCCTGCGTGCTTCGCTGCGTATTTAGCCGCCGCCAGTACGCTTTCACCGTCAAGATTCGCAGCATGACCGTCGATGTAGGCAAGTGCCGACCCGTCGTCAGACAGACCGGGTGACGCCACAAACTCCTTCATACGCAAGGACGTGCTGTGCCTGCTGTACTTAGGGTAGGTAACGTCGCCGACTGTCACCCTCTCATCGCTGTTGGCGAAAGTTTCGTCGCGGCAGTCAGACGGAATCCAACTGTTGGTGTACCCCAGAACAGAGTGCGGAACAGCGCAAAGCCGCAGCGCATCGTGTAAGACGGTAGCCGTCACAGCAGCGTAGGCTGCTTTACTATCCAGTGGAGCGGACAGCTTTTCACCGCAGCCCGGTCGAGAGCAATGAGTGCCACGTTGCTTGACCCGTCCATGAGTCGGACACCATTGGCTTTGCATGCACCGATTGTCTCCCATCGAACCGGAACAATCGACCAGCACGCAAACGTAGGTGTTCTCCTCCAACCGTCTGAACTTGTCGCGGAAGATCCGGGTGTCGTTCGACCCGATGGCCAGCATTGGCAACGAATCAGGATCGATGTCGATACCCTCTTCCAAGCCTCCGACCCAAAGCGTTTCTCGCATCGATTTGATGGCACAGCGCATGTAGTTCGCGAGTTTGACAATCGACGGCCCAGCAGACGCTCTGAGAAGCTGCACACCGCGTTTTCCAGTCTTACGCGAGTGTGCATCATACGTGTCCCATGTATCGGCCTGTTTAGCGCAAGGATGCACGGTGTAGGGCCTGTTACTTGGGTCAGCACAGAACTTAGACGCTACAACATCGTTTGCAGAGCCTGTACTGGTCCACTCTTCGTCTCCTGTGATGTCTTCAGCAGGGGTACTCCCAGCACCGGCACCTCCTGTCTTGTCGGACTCTTCCGGTTCATCCTTACCTGCACCGGAATCCGATTCGGGATTGTCGCCCTCTTCGTCGCCACTACCACTGCATGGAACCCCAGTATCACCGTCTTCTGGTTCCATCTCACCGCCAGACGTTCCACCACCGGGTGGACCTTCGGCGTCTTCGTTGAGTGGCACACTTCGTGTACGCATACGCTTACGCTTGGCGTCCTCGGCAATGTCTACCAACCGTTGCCAGACGGCTTCGGCTGCTTCGATAGCCTCGGCTGTGCTGGATGCTGTCCAGCCCTGTTCGATTTGTGGGCGACAATCCTCCATCAGCTTTCGGATGCCTTGGTCAATGTCGTCTAACGAGACAAAGCCGCTATAGACGCGCATGATCGCCTGCGAAAACGCTCCGAACTGACCCATCATCCCATCAGAACCCGGAGGGGAGTAAGTGGGGTGGCAAGGTGCAGCCATGCCCGTGTCGCGGATGACGACACGGTTCATGTCCTCCAGAAACTTAGCGGAGCCAATGTTCTTTGCACCCCATGCACGCTCAATCCAAGCGTCTTCAAAGGCGTTTACAAGCGTCTTCAGCTTCGCCGCGTCCCGTTTACCATGCCTACGCTCCCACACCTCGATCTGGCTTTCCAGAAGCGTGCAGTCGCTGTACTCGACGTGAGCACACTCATGGTCGAGAAGCCCGCGCCAAGCGTTGATCTCCTCGGGCTTCGCTTCGCCTTCCCGAATCGAGTACGCAGGGACGTGCAGGGTCTTCGTCTTCCAGTTGTAGCAAGCCTCGTTGCCACTGGTGACAACCTTGATGTCGGTTCGCCGCAGCATCGACTTCGCTGTTCTCTCGGCAGCGGTTTCCAACCCTGCCATCCTCTTTCTACCTTTACCGTTCGACATTTGAGCCTCCGTGCTCTTGTGCTTCACTCCGACCAATGTAGATCGGCGCTTCGTTTCCGTAGTACCACAGCAGCGATTGACCCATCTCAGGCGAGTCTGGACGCATATAAGCGACAATCGTTGCATACATGTTGTTGTTGTTTAGGATCTTGCCTTTCCCGACTGCCATGTCGGGAGAAGGCGTTTCGACGTTCTCAATGATGGGTGGGACTGGAACAGCCCAGACCTCGACCAGTGCAACCGACCTACCGACGTTTTTCAAGTCTTGGGACGAGTGGAATGCTCTGATTTTGGTCTTGCCCTCCTCGGTCAAAACTTGCGCTTCCAGTGCTTCCATTTGCTGCTTCTGTCTGCGTGCTCGCTTGGCTCTACGTCTTGCTGCAAAGTCATCGTCTGACCCTGCAAACAACCCTTTGGGCTCCTCCACCGGATTGTCGCTTGATTCTTCCGGCTTTTCACCGAACGGTGAAATCGTTTCGCGTCCCTCAAGTGCCGACAGACACAGTGGACCGTCGTAGACCTGCTCCCACCCATCAACGCCGCCGATCTTTTCTTTGATCA
>MDSZ01035038.1_pt1 | contig 15594 bp, 14 predicted proteins | sample 811201 | NCBI WGS metagenome assembly MDSZ01 (sample SAMN05326647, study PRJNA326480) | marine metagenome | isolation source: seawater | place: Indian Ocean: North | collected 2010
AAAAATAAGGCGAATTTTAATTTCCTAAGAGGAGATGAACGATACAAGTATCACTTGGGTGGAGAAGAATTTAAAATTTACACTGTGGAGATAAATTAGTTATGAAAATATTAATCATTTCTTTCCATACTTGTCCTGTAAATAAATTAGGACAAAAGGATACAGGTGGATTGAATTTATATGTCCATCAACTTTCAGAACAGCTAGGCGAAAGAAATAACAGTGTTGACATATTTACTAGAAAGCACGACGTTACAGACCCAATTAAAATTGATATAAATAAAAATTCGCAGTTAATTCATTTTGATGCAGGTGACTTAGATCAGACTAAAAATGAAATGGTAGATCACATTACCTTGTTTACTGATAATGTAATTGAATATATAAAAAAACATTCTATCGAATATGATCTGATTTATTCAAATTATTGGATGTCTGGGATAATTGGTTCAAAGCTAAGTCAATTTCTATCAATTCCACACATAATTAGTTTTCACACTATGGGTAAAACAAAACGGACTGCGAATCACATGGAAAACGAAAGTGATTATAGAATTTCTCAAGAAATTGATTTAATAAAAAAAAGCGATGCTATTATTGTACCTTCATTACAGGAGCGAGAAAATTTAGAACATAATTATATACACAATAATAATATTTATACAGTTTCTCCAGGTGTAGATCTTAATCAGTTCCAGAAATTAGATAAGAAAAAATCTAGAAATAAATTAGGAATTGATCATAACACACATGTTTTACTTTCCGTAGGAAGACTTGAGCCATTAAAAGGATATGATTTACTCATTGAATCTTTAGCGTATATAAATTTGGACAATATTAATTTTCAATTGATTATAATAGGCGGAGATGACAGATCAAATCTAGAATTAGAAAGACTAACTAGAATAGCTAAAGAAAACGATGTTCACGACAAAGTATCTTTCATAGGTGCTGTGGATCATGATATTTTACCATTATATTTTTCAGCTTCGGATATTTTTACGATGCCTTCAGCTTACGAAACTTTTGGAATAGCTGCATTAGAAGCAAGTGCTTGTGGATTACCTGTAATTGCCCCACAAGTGGGAGGTTTAAAATCAATTGTAAAACATGGCTTTACTGGATATCTCACTACAAGTAGATGCCCTGAATTATTTGTTCACTATTTGGAAATTTTATTGAAAAACAAACAATTAAGAGATGTTTTTGGAATTAATTCCAGAAAACAGGCACTTAATTTTAGCTGGGAGAAATCTACTGAAGATTTGATTAACGTTTTTGAAACAATATTAAATAAAACTCCTGCTTGAAAATTCAAACCAAAATTTAGTTTCTTCATCAATAAAATTTAATTTTCCATATACGTTTCTTGCCCCAATATTTTCTATGTCTACTTCTAATTTTATAGACTTAAATTTTTTTATGGCAAAATAATTAATTGCTTTATTTAACAATGCAGAGGCTATTCCTTTGCCGGTAAATTTAGGATGAGTTCCTATCATGGAAACATAACCAATTTTATCTTTAGAAGTACCCTTTGTTGGCCATACAAATCCGACAGGCTCATTGTTTGCAAGTGCAAAAAATATTCCATCATTTAAACTGTTATCAGATTCGATTTTTTCAATAATTTGATCTTTTGTATTTGGCGAATATCCCCAACTATTTTCAAATGCTATATTTTGTATTTTGTGCAGTTTTGAAACCAAATCATAGTTGTTAATAATATTAACTATTTCAAAATCCGTGTGCTTTTTTTGATTTATACTAGGTGTGAAATTTGAAATATTTAATACCATTATTTGATATTTTTTTACTGGATTCATTTTTTTAAAAGGTTCTTGGAATGATTGCGATTCATTCAATTGGATATGAATTTGAGAATAATTTGAACCTTGAGGATCTTCAGTTTTGAGAATTACTTTTAGTTTACTAGTTATATAATCGAAATCAATTAAATCTTTATCTTTAGAGTAAGATTTTGAAACAAGAACGATTCTATTTATTTTTGGTTCAAAAATTACTTCAAATTTCATAAGAGAATTGTTTTTATATGGAACATACATCTATTATTAACTCTTTTTTATATAAGAAGTTTTATAAAATGGGTCGTTAGTTCCAAAAATAACCATGATTTTCGAATTTGTTTTAGTAATGTTTTTTAGAGAATGCTGAGTGTTTGCTGGAATTTGGCAAATCTGATTTGTACTTAGATTGAATGATTGATTTTTCAAATTTATTTCTATGTTCCCATCTATAACAATTATTATTTCTTCATTTTCGTGTGTATGGGCAGGTGCTTCTGCGAATGGTTCTAATTTGTGAATAGATAGGAAATTTTCACTAGAATTTTTTTTGTCAATTATATTACTCCAATAGTATCCTTGACGCCTTAACTTGTAAGTTAAATTATTTATATCATTAATTTTATAGTTGTTTTTCAATGCGATCTTGGTAATAATAATTTTACGTATATTATAGCAATTTCTGTATATATTAAATAAAATATACAGAAATTTTTAATAAGTGAGGTTTAATTTGTTTGATGTTCTTATTTTAAATGGAAATTTGATTGATGGAACTGGCTCTAAGTCAGTTAAGAAAGATGTTGGTATTTTAAAAGATAAAATCGAAGCTATTGGCAATCTGAAAAAATCGTCAGCAAAAGTAATCATTGATGCTACAGGCAAAACTATATCTCCGGGATTTATTGATACACATGCTCATTCAGATGCTTCTTTGTTATTAGACCCGATTCATGAGAATGGTATTCGACAAGGAATCACAACAGAAATTTTGGGTCAGGACGGACTTTCTTATGCTCCTTTGTCTAAGGAAAATTACTTGATCAATAAAAACTACCTTGCGGGTATATTAGGAAATCCTCCTGATGACTTAGATATGTCGTCAGTTGAAAAATTCAGGTCTCATTACGACAAAAAATGTAGTATAAATACAGTATATCCCGTACCACATGGTGCCATCAGATTGGAGATATTAGGATTTGAAGACAAACCACTTGTTGGTGAAGATATGCAAAAAGCAAAAAAGTTACTTTATAAATCATTAGAAGAAGGAGCTGTAGGCCTAGCTACTGGCATGTCATATTACCCAAACGCCTGGTCTGATACTACAGAATTAATCGAACTATGTGAAGTAGTTAGTGATGCTTCAAAGGTTTATGTAACACATTTAAGAGATAGGAATACAGAAAGAGGATATAAAGGCGGAGGGATACTAGAAGCGTTAGAAATAGGGCGAAAATCTGGTGTTAAAGTTCATTTTTCACATCACAGAACTAATGCAAGTAATGCAGGAAATATCCCTGAAATTATTGGCGATATAGATAAAGCCAAAGATCAGGGAGTAGATGTAACATTAGAATTATATCCTTATCCAACGGGTAGCACTTATCCTTTAAGTTTTTTGCCTTCATTTGCTCATGAAGGAGGGCCTGAGCAAGTCTTAAATAGATTAAATAATCCTGTTGAATTTGAAAGGATAGTTAATACAATGAGAGAAGAATTGTCTCCATATAGAATAAATGCCTTTGATGATGCGATTTTTTCTTATTCACCAAATAACAAAAATCTTGAAGGTATGAGTTTGTCTGATATTGCAGAGCAAAATAATCAATCTACTGCAATTACCTTATGTGAACTTTTAAGAGACACAGAACTTGAATTAGGATATTGGCAATCACCTCCAAAAAATGTTAGTGTATGGAACCAAGTAAATGAAGATGCTGTAAGCTTGTTGAAAAGAGATGATTACATGGTAGGCAGTGACTCGATTCCAATGGGAGAATTTTGCCACCCAAGAGCTTATGGATGCTTCCCTAGATTTCTTGGTAGATTAAGAAGAAAACATTGGTCAGATGGATTAGAGCAAATGATCCAAAGAATGACTCAAAATGCTGCAGAAAGATTTGGTCTTACTGACAGAGGTGTGATCAAAGAAAATTATTATGCTGACATTGTGATATTTGATTCAGAAATAATTAATGACACAGCAACCTATGATGATCCAATTCAATTTCCTGTTGGCATAGACCATGTATTAGTTAATGGAGAATTTGTTGTCCGAGACAATAATGTAACAGGAGCTATTCCAGGCAGAGCTATACCTTAAATATTTGATTTTATTTCAGTTGCTATTGTTCGGGTTGATTCTTCTAATTTGATTATTTCTAATTCTGAAGACAAGGTGTTTAACGCGCCTGCATTTTTAGTTTGCATAAGAATTCCATTATTAATAGAACCCATAAAAAGTATTTTTGTTAGAAGACCGTCATTTTTTATAAAAGATCTATAATCTTTAATTTTATTATCATTGAAATTAATTCCAAACAATGATCCAATCCCAGTTATCTGTGCATTGATTTCTAATTCGTTGAAAATAGAATTTAGCTTTGATCTGAGATCATCACCTAGCGTATTCATTTTTTCGTATTTTTCATCAGTAAGTTCTTCCATTACTACAGCTCCTGCTTCCATTGTTAATGGGTTTCCATTAAATGTTCCCGCATGAGACAGGTTGTAGTTTTCACTCGATGGATTGAGTAAATCCATTATGTCTTCTTTCCCCCCAAATGCACCTACGGGCAGTCCCCCGCCAATGATTTTACCTAATGTTGTCATATCAGGAGTGACATTAAAAAGTTCTTGGGCACCACCAGGGGCTAATCTATAACTTTGTATTTCGTCATATATAAGAACAATGTTTAACTCTTTTGTAATTTCTCTTGTAAATTCTAAAAATTTTATGTCAAGTGGCAAATATCCTAACCCGGAAATCACAGGCTCCATAATCAGACAAGCAATTTCTTTACTGTGTTGTGTTAATAATTCTTTAGTTTTTTCGATATCATTATATGGCAATACAATAACATCTTCTAATAGGCTTTTAGGTTGCCCTGGATATTGAAGTATTCCGGGATTTGTTGATTCGTTTAATTCTGATTCTTTTGGCCCGACACTTATTGAAACATGGTCATGGGTACCATGGTATCCACCTTCAAATTTTGCGATTTTTTGTTTATTTGTGTAGGCTCTTGCTGCCATGATTGCCATCATAGTTGCTTCAGTTCCGGAGTTGGTAAATCTTAATGTTTCTATTGAAGGGGTTCTGTCAGTCAGAAGTTTGGCTAATTTTGTCTGACCATCAGTTGGAGCACTGTAAGCTGTTCCAATATCAGATTGGGTTTTGATAGCATTTATAACTTTTGGGGATGCATGTCCATGTATAAGGCTAGTGGCATTAATCATAAAATCTAAGTAAGAGTTATTATCCACATCAGTTATATGTTGGTCTTTAGCGTTTTTTGCGTAAAAAGGATAGGGCTCCATCCATTGTGTAGTTCTAGTACTTCCTCCAGGCATAAATTTAGTAGCATTTAACTGTAATTTATGTGATTGTTGTGTTTTAGATTTGTACTGTTCTATTTTTTGGTTTAAAAGCTTATTTAAATTTTCACTCATAATGTTACTCGATTTTTTTAATATTATACTGAATTAATAATATATGATCCAATAGATTTTTTCATTGCTATAATCCATTGAGATTGTAATCTTTTAATTATAGAATGAATTGAATATATAGAAGATGATTAAATGGATAATAATTACCTCACAATTCTTAATGACGAAAAAAATAGGCAAAACAAATCTATTGTATTAATTGCATCAGAAAATTATGCTAGTAAATCTGTTAGAGAAGCTCAGGGTTCAATATTTACAAATAAATATGCCGAGGGCTATCCTGGTGCAAGGTATTATGGTGGTTGTGAGTATGTTGATCAAATAGAAAATTTGGCTATATCAAGAGCAAAAGAATTATTTGGAGCCGAACATGTCAATGTACAACCACACAGCGGAGCTCAAGCGAATATGGCAGTATATTCAGCTTTATTTAATTCTCCTGATTTAATTATGTCGCTACCGTTGGATCATGGAGGACATTTAACTCATGGTTCAAAAGTCAATTTTTCAGGTAAGTTTTACAATTTCAAGCATTATGAAGTTGACCGAGAGTCAGAACAAATTGATTATGACAAGCTTCACGAATTAGCAAAAATTTTCTCTCCAAAAGCAATTTTGTCAGGATTTACGGCTTATCCAAGAGAGATTGATTTTGAAAGAATGAAATATATATGTGAAGATGTAGGTTCTTTGATGATTGTTGATATGGCTCATATTTCAGGCTTGGTAGCTGCAAAATTACATAATGATTGTGTTAAATACGCTGATGTAGTAACAAGTACCACCCATAAGACCTTGAGAGGTCCAAGAGGTGGTTTGATTTTGTCAAAGAAGGAATATGCAAAACAAATAGACAAATCTGTTTTTCCGGGAATGCAGGGTGGGCCGATGATGCATACTATTGCTGCAAAAGCTGTTGCTTTTCAAGAAGCACTTTCTGAAGATTTTGTTGAATACCAAAAATTAGTCTTGAAAAATGCAAAATCCCTAGCAAGCAAATTGGCAAAATCAGGATTGAGAATAGTAACAGGCGACACTGATACTCATATGTTACTTGTTGATGTTTCCAATTTTAATTTAACGGGTAAATTAGCAGAAGAAAGATTAAATGAATCAGGTATTATTGTCAATCGTAACACAATTCCATATGATGTAAATCCACCTAGAATTTGCAGTGGTATAAGAATTGGGACAGCAGCTATCTCATCACGAGGGATGGATGAGGATGCAATAAGTGTAATTTCAGAATGTATTATTCAGATCTTAAGAAATAGCAGTGATAAGAATATCATTAAAGAAAAAATACTTTCTCTAGCAAGCAAATATCCTATTTTAGATTAATTCTTTTGCCTCGATTCATTGGCAAGCATTTTCTCGTTTTTAATTGGTCGTTTTGAGAATAGATCATGAATTTCAATTTTAAAATTATCAAAAATAAATTTTTTAACATTTTCTAAATTTGAATCTATGTATATAGCTCCAATTAAGGCTTCGAAACAGTTTGATAGCATTAAATCTGATATCCCAATCTTCTTTTGACCTTTGCTAATTTTTATATGTTTGTCCAGATGAATTTTTTTTGCAAACATTCCAAATGTTTCATTAGAAATTATGTTTGAACGAATTATTGACATATCCCCACTAGTAATTTGTTCTTTGTCATTAATGTAAATATATTCACTTATAATAAAATACATTACTGAATCTCCTATAAATTCTAATATTTCATTGGATTGAATTAATGCATTATCATTTTTCAACGAAGAATGATTAAGTGCAGATTCTAGTAATTTCAAATTTTTAAATGATAAGTTTAATTTTTTTTCTATTTTATTGTATTCATTCATTTATTTGATTGTATAACTAATTGTAAGTTTGATAAATTATAATTAATATAATTTTTCTATATTTTTAACAGGAGGTAATATGTCTAACATTACAGCAGAGTATATATGGATAGATGGAACTTCGCCCACCCCGCAATTAAGATCAAAGACAAAAGTCTTAAAAAAAGAAGAAATCTTGTCTATGGGAACTTCATCAATGGGAGCAGATAGTTTAGCTATTTGGGGTTTTGACGGATCAAGTACAAATCAAGCTGAAGGAGCAAGTTCAGATTGTGTTTTGAATCCTGTATTTATATGCCCAGATCCTATTAGAGGAGGAGATAATATTTTAGTTCTTTGTGAAGTGTTAAATCCTGATATGACACCTCATTCAACTAACACTCGTAAAGAAACTGAATTGATTTCAAAAAAATATAAAAATCATGAAGGTTTGTTTGGAATAGAACAAGAATATACAATGTTAGACCCAGTTACAAAACAACCTATTGGGTTTCCAGAAGAAGGATTTCCTGAACCTCAAGGCCCATACTATTGCAGTGTGGGAGCATCATGGATATTTGGCAGAGAGATGGCAGAAGAACATATGGCATTATGTTTAGATGCTGGTCTTGCAATCTCTGGAATTAATGCAGAAGTTATGCCTGGGCAATGGGAATTTCAAATAGGACCAGTTTCAGCTCTTGAAGTGAGTGATCATTTATGGATAGCAAGATGGTTACTCTTTAGAATAGGGGAATTGCACGGGATACACCCATCATTGGATCCAAAACCTGTACCTGGAGACTGGAATGGGGCAGGCGCTCATACAAATTTTTCTACCAAAGCAATGAGAGACAAATATCAACCAATAATTGATGGATGTGAGGCGTTAGCAGAAAAACATGATTTGCATATCAGTAATTATGGAGATGGAAATGAACGAAGATTAACTGGGCTTCATGAAACACAATCTATAGATAAATTTTCTTATGGAGCATCAGATAGAGGGGCATCAATAAGAATCCCATGGCAAGTAGAAAAAGATCAAAAAGGATACTTAGAAGATCGAAGGCCATCTGCTAATATGGATCCATATACAGTAACTAAATTATTACTAGAAACTATTTGTTCCAAAGAACCGCAATAATTAACAAACATATTACATTGCATTTCAGTTATTCAACTATATATAATTGATATAGTATGTAATTTAATAGGAGAAAACTATGGCTTTAAAATCTGGAAACAAAAAAAATAATTCATCTAAAACAGAAACTGGAACGTGGAAAGTAAAGGTAGGACTTGCTCAGATGTTAAAAGGTGGAGTTATTATGGATGTAGTAACACCAGAAGAAGCAAAAATTGCCGAGGATGCGGGTGCATGCTCTGTGATGGCATTAGAAAGAGTTCCTTCAGATATAAGAAAAGATGGTGGTGTAGCTCGAATGTCAGATCCTAGTATGATTGCAGGAATAATTGATGCTGTTACAATACCTGTAATGGCAAAAGCTAGAATTGGCCATATTGTAGAAGCTCAAATACTAGAGGAAATGGGTGTTGATTATATTGATGAGTCTGAAGTATTAACACCTGCTGATGAAAACAATCACATAAATAAACATGATTTCAAAGTGCCTTTTGTTTGTGGATGTAGAGATCTTGGAGAAGCGTTGAGACGTATTGGAGAAGGCGCCGCTTTTATTAGAACCAAAGGTGAGGCTGGAACAGGAAATGTTGTAGAAGCTGTAAGGCATGCTAGGACTGTTTTAGGAGAGGTTAAAAGAATACAAAATATGGATGCTACCGAATTAATGGCTTTAGCAAGAGATCTCAAAGCTCCTTATGATTTAATTAAAGATATTCATGAAACTGGCAAATTGCCTGTTGTTAATTTTTCTGCAGGAGGAATCGCTACTCCTGCTGATGCAGCACTTATGATGCAAATTGGGGTAGAGGGAGTATTTGTTGGTTCAGGTATATTTAAATCTGAAAATCCATCTAAAATGGCAAAGGCAATTGTTAAAGCAACTACGCATTTTAATGATCCTGAAATGTTAGTTGAAATTTCAAAAGGACTTGGTTCGTCTATGCCTGGGTTAGATGTGAGAACTATGCCAGAAGATGAAAAATTAGCGCAGAGAGGTTGGTAGCATATTGCGTCACGTAGGAGTTTTAGCTCTTCAAGGAGATTATGCTGAGCATATTGCTATGCTTGAATTAAATGACGCGACAGTTTCTGAAATTAGAATGCCAAAACAATTAGATGATGTTGATGGGTTGATTATCCCTGGAGGAGAAAGTACCACAATTGTACAACTTATTGATATTTATGGATTTAGAGATAAATTGGTAAGTATGGCTAATTCAGGATTTCCTATTTGGGGAACTTGTGCTGGAATGATAGTAATGGCTGATGAATTGACTGATGATCGACCCGATCCACTGAAATTAATGCGTATAAAAGTAAGTAGAAATGCATTTGGCAGACAGATTGATAGCTTTGAGGAAGATCTGATTTTTAAAGGAATTGACGGTAATTTCCCTGCCGTTTTTATAAGAGCTCCAATTGTAATTGAAACTTCTCCGGAAGTTGAAATATTATCTTTAGTAAAACAAAAAACTGAGATGCCAGTTGCTGTAAAGCAAGATAATCTGTTAGCAACTTCTTTTCATCCTGAATTAACAAATGATTCACGAATTCATAAATATTTTTTATCAATGATAGGATAATAACATTTGGATAATGAAATAAATGTATTAATCAAAGCTCTTCCTGAGCATTTGTACAAAACTTTATCTAAGCACAACAATCTTGAAAATTTATTAGAAATTGTATTAGATTATGGACGGCTACCAGAAGCAAGATTTAGTACAGGTTCGGAAATATTTAGTACCAAAGAAATTACCAAATCTGACTTAGCTTATGTTACAAAAAAAATTGGTAAATTCATGCCTGATAATAGAGCAGGAATACAAAGAACTTTGCATCGAATTTCTGCAATAAAAAATAGAGAAAATAAAACAATCGGTTTAACAATGAGAGTTGGTAAAGTTATAAATGGCACAATCAATATCATTGACGATATTGTTAAAAAAAGTGAAAGTATTTTGTTTTTAGGTCCGCCAGGTGTTGGTAAAACTACTATGCTAAGAGAAGTGTCAAAATTCTTGGCGGATGAAATGAAAAAAAGGGTTGTAATTGTTGATACATCTAATGAAATTGCAGGCGACGGTGACATTCCTCATCCAGCTATTGGTTCATCAAGAAGAATGCAAGTGACATCCCCGCATATGCAACACGCAGTTATGATTGAAGCGGTTGAAAACCACATGCCTGAAGTTATAGTGATTGACGAAATTGGTACTATTGAAGATGCAAGGGCAGCCCGAACTATTGCAGAAAGAGGGGTCCAATTGATTGGCACTGCTCATGGTATAAATTTAGATAATCTTATAATGAATCCAACTTTGTCTGATTTAGTTGGAGGAATTGAAGCTGTAACATTAGGAGATGAAGAAGCGAAAAAAAGAAATACTCAAAAAACTATTTTAGAAAGAAAGTCTCAACCAACATTTAACAATCTTGTAGAAATTAAAGATTTCAATCATGTTTTAATTCATGAAAACTTGGATTTAGTTGTTGATAGATTACTAAGAGGAATGCCTATAAGACCGATTGAAAGGCAATTGAATACAAATGGTGTGGTAAATGAACTTAAAACAAAATCAGTTAATAATTCGAATAATGATTATCAGTTATCTAAAGTTAATCAAACAATCGAAACTAAAGATAATACTATTTCTATATATCCATACGGAGTAAATAAGGGCAAATTAGAAATGGCTGCAAAAGAAATTGGAATCAATATATTAATTTCAGCTAATATTGAAAATTCTGAATTTATTGTTACAACAAAAAATTTCTACAAAAAAAGAACTAAATTTTTAATTGATGCTCATAAAACTAATATCCCTGTTTATGTAATTAGAAAAAATACTTTGAACCAAATTGTTAGTTTACTGAGTACTATAAAAAAACAAAAAATCCAATCTGCTCAAAAATCTGACCCAGCTATAGTTGAGGCTGAAAATATGGCTATGGAAATCAGTAATTCTAATAATATTTCTAAACATGAATTATCCCCGCAGAGTTCGTATATAAGAAAATTACAACATAGCATTGCTGAAAAATATGGATTAAACTCTGTAAGTAAAAATCAAGGCAAATCACGAAGAGTTGTGTATTTTAAAAACTAATGGAGGCAATCAAGTGAAATTATTTGTTGTATTTGAAGGATTGGATGGCTCCGGTAAATCTACGCAATTAAAAATTCTATTAAATAAACTAATATCTGATAATTACCAAGTATTGCCGTTAAGAGAACCAGGCAGTACTAAAATCGGAGAGAAAATCTTAAATTTACTGGAGTCAAAACAAGAATTAACTCCAATAATGGAGTTTTTATTATTCTCTATTTCTAGATCTGCTATCGTTCATGAAAAAATCAGACCTTCATTAGAAAATAATAAAATTGTTTTGTGTGATAGATATTTCTATTCTTCTATAGCATACCAGGGTGCGGGACGAGGTCTTGATAAAGAATATATTGAGTTTACAAACAATTTAATAACAGACAAAACTATTCCTGATATTGTTTTTTATTTGGATTTAACTTGGGAAGAAAAAATAAACAGAAAAGGAATTGATAAATCGGATAGATTTGAAAAAGAAAATAAAATTTTCCATGATAAAGTAAGACAAGAATATTTGAGCCTTGCTAGGAATGATTCTGAAAGATGGGTTGTTATAGATGCTAATTTAGAATTAGATGAAATTAGTAAATTAATTTATTCAAAAATAAAAAAATATTTAATATAAGTATTCACCAATTTGATTAGCAGCTTTTATAAGAGTTGTATCATTTTTAGCAAAGCATAATCTGATTAATTTACTTACATCTTTTTCATTTGTCTCTTTGTTATAAAACACTGAAATAGGTATTCCCGTGACCTTTGCATTTTTAATTAATTCAAGACAAAAATCTTCCGGGTCAAGTCCAGGATATTTTTTTTCATAATCAATATTTAAGAAGTATGTGGCTTCGGGCAAATGTGTTTTAATACCATATTTTGTCAGTATTTTGTATATAAGATTTCTTTTGTCTTCGAATGTTTGTTTGAGGTTTTCATAATATTTTTTTGGTTTTTTATATGCATATGCTATGGCTTCTTGTAGATTTGGGGGAACAGTGAATGTAATATATTGATGCATATTACTAATTGTATTTATTAATTCTTCTGTACTTATGACAAACCCAATTTTCCAACCTGTCAACGAAAATGTTTTACCAGCAGATCCAATTTTAATTGATCTTTGTTCTAATCCTTTGACTGATATTATTGGTATATGTTTATTATCATCAAAAACAATATGTTCATGAACCTCGTCAGAAATAACATACATATCATTTTCATTAACAATTTTTGATATTGCTTCTAATTCAGAAGTTTTGAACATTTTACCAATTGGATTCATAGGATTATTGATAATTATAAGTTTACTTTTAGAATTAATATTGTTTTTTAAAATTTCATAGGTTAATTCCCACTTAGGAGGTAATAAAGGTATACATTTTGCTATCCCTCCGGCTTTTTCAACTATCGGTTTGTAGGAATCATAAGCAGGCTCAAAGATGATTACCTCATCTCCTTGATTTGTCATAGCAAGTATTGAAGCGGCTAATGCTTCAGTTGCTCCATTGGTAATTAAAATTTCTGATTCCCAATTTGTTTGAAGTTTATAATGAGTATCAATATGATTAGAAATATTTTTTCTCAAGCTTTCAAGGCCTTTCATAGGTGGGTATTGATTACTTAGTTCAAATAAAGCGTTAGATGCTTTTTCTAAAATATCTTTTGGGCCATCTTCGTCAGGGAATCCCTGTCCAAGATTGATAGAATTATGCTTTAAAGATAGTTCAGTCATTTTTTGAAATATTGTCATTTCTTTATTTTTATCTGTCATATTTTCCTCGCAATAAAAAAATCTCTCCTATTTGGAGAGATTTTTTAATGTTTACCTCCTAATAGGTCGCGTATGACCTGGGGCACCTTTACATTTAGGTTGCCAGATAGGGTAACTGGCCCAGACGCCTAGCCTATCATTCATAACGTTTTTTTGATTTTAATTTAACATATCAATTATAAAAATACTATATTATTTTAAGTTGGTAACATAGGAAGCCATATCAGCAGTTCTGCAACTGTATCCCCATTCATTGTCATACCACCCGACTATCTTAACCATGTTGTCATTTATCACTTCGGTAGAAAGCGAATCTATTACACAACTGGATGAATTTTGTTTAAAATCTACACTTACTAAGGGTTCTTCACAGACTTCAATGATGTCTTTAAATTTATTTTGAGATTCTTGAATAAATGTTTCATTGATTTGTTCTTTTGTTACAGATTTATCTAAAGTGCAAACTAAGTCTACGCAGGAAACATAGAGAGTAGGTACTCTAAATGCTAGTCCATTAATTTTACCTTTTAACTCAGGAATTATTTCACCTACTGATTTAGCAGCACCAGTTGTTGTAGGAATAATATTCATACCTGCAGCCCTGGCTCTCCTTAAATCTTTATGGCCTCTATCTAAGATTGACTGATCATTAGTGACAGAATGAATGGTAGACATCAAGCCTGATTTAAATCCAAAATTATCATTTAAAACTTTTACCATAGGAGCTACGCAATTTGTAGTGCACGATGCATTTGAAAGAATATTGTGTTCTTCAGGAATGTACTCTGATTCATTTACTCCTAACACCATAGTGATATCATCATTTTTTGCAGGTGATGATATGATCACTTTCTTTGCACCACCATTTATATGTCCTATTGTTTCTTTCGCAGATCTGAACCTGCCTGAAGATTCTATAACAATATCTACATTTGTGGACTTCCAATCAATATCTTCAGGATTTGAATGTGAGCTCCATTTTATTTTATTGCCATCAACAATAATGTTATCATCATCAAAATCAATGTTTTTATCAAAAATCCCATATATGCTGTCATATTTTAATAAATGAGCTTTGGTTTCGGAACTAGAGTGATCATTTATTGCTACTACATCTAAATTCGGATGGTATTTTAGGATAGCTTTAAAAACATTTCTTCCTATTCTTCCAAAACCGTTTATTCCTATTCTTGTTTTCATTTGATCTCCTTATAGAATCATTGAATTACGACCAATATAATTTATGTTTTTCTTTAGCATTTTAATTTCACTTATTCTGTTGTACTTTGATGTTCTTTCTGAACGAGCTGGTGCCCCTGATTTGATCTGATTAGACCTAGTTCCAACCACTAAATCAGAAATAAAGCTATCTTCTGTATCACCGGATCTATGACTAATGATTGTATTTAAGTTATTATCATGAGCAAAATCAATTGCTTTTAATGTTTCGGTTATGGTTCCTATTTGATTGGGCTTTATTAATACGGTGTTACAAGATTTTTCTTTTATGGATCGCTCTATTTTATTCAAAGAAGTTACTAGTAAATCATCTCCGACGATTTGAATTTTATTCCCAATTTTAGTATTTATTTTATTCCAATATTCCCAATCATCTTGATCAAAAGGATCTTCTATACTAATTATTGGATAGTTGTCTACTAGATAAATATAAAAATCTAATAAATTGTCCTGAGTGATCAAATCAGATTTAGATTTTGAAATACTAATTTTGTATTTGTTTTTATTTAATAATTCGGAGGCGGCAACATCTAGCCCGATCATTACTTCTTCTCCGGGTTTATAGCCGGCATTTTCAATGCATTTGATAATAAGTTTTAGAGGTTCTTCGTTATCGCTATAAGGGGAAACAAACCCTCCTTCGTCTCCAACTGAAGTAGATTTTCCTTTTGAGTCTAAAAATGATTTTAATCCCCAATATATTTTGACACAACAATTTATGGCATCATCGTAACTTTCAAATCCAATCGGAATAATCATATATTCTTGGAAATCACTAGACAACGATGCGTGTTTTCCTCCATTTAAAATATTCATCAACGGAACAGGGGATTTGTAGCTTGTAGTATTTGAGTCAAACGATTCAAATAATTCTAAATTTTGTGAAAGAGCAATTGATTTACTAAATGACATTGAAAGTGATAATAATGTGTTAGCACCTAAATATGACTTATCATTTGTGTTATCCAGGTCAATTAAAATGCGATCAAATTCTTCAAGAGAATTAAATTGGGAATCCATTATT
>MDSZ01215443.1_pt1 | contig 15593 bp, 15 predicted proteins | sample 811201 | NCBI WGS metagenome assembly MDSZ01 (sample SAMN05326647, study PRJNA326480) | marine metagenome | isolation source: seawater | place: Indian Ocean: North | collected 2010
AATTAGGCAGCATCAGTTTGAAAAAGTTGAGTTAGTACAGGTTTGTCATCCTGATAAGTCATTTGAGGCTTTAGAAAATCTTACATCCGATGCAGAATCTATATTGAAAGAGCTTAATCTTCCATACCAGGTTGTGGAACTATGTACTGGTGATTTAGGATTTTCTGCTGCTAAGACATACGATTTAGAAGTTTGGATCCCAAGTCAAGAAACATATAGAGAGATTTCATCTTGCTCAAATTGTACTGATTTTCAATCAAGAAGAGGCAAAATAAGATATAAGGAGGGAGGTCAATCAAAATTCTTACATACACTTAATGGTTCCGCTCTTGCAGCCGGGAGAGCTTTGATCGCTGTTATAGAGAATAACTTTGATCAGAAAAGCTCAATTACTGTTCCAGAAGCCCTTCAGGACTATACAAAATTCAAATCAATAGAAGTTTAGTAAAATGTTGCTAAATTGTTCCTTTTAATAATAGGGAAAGAGGTATAGAATTATTCTATCGTCTTTAATTTTAATTTTTAGAGGGAAATTATGAAATCATTGCGTAACTTATTTTTGGTTGCTGCCCTAATTGCTATTCCAGCATTTGGTCAGGAACTTACATCCGATATTACAGGTACTGTAACAAATAGTTCAGGAACTCCAGTAAGTGGAGCTAATGTTACTGTTACATATACTCCTACAAATTCATCATCGGTAAAATCAACCGATGCGAATGGTAGATTCTTTGCAGGTGGTCTTAAGCCGGGCGGACCTTATGACATTGAAGTTAGATCGGGTTCATATAACACAGAGTCTATTACTGGTATTACATTAATTGTTGGAGACACAAAGCGATTAAACTTTGCTTTAGAATCCATAGATGAGCTAGTAGTAGTTGCTGAAGCTGGAACTCAACTTGACACTGGTTATGGTTTTGGAACTGCCTTAACTTCACAAGATATTGAGCAAAATGTATCAGTAAATAGAGATCTAAAAGACTTCATTAGATTAAATCCAATGGTTTCATTGGATGATGCTCAAGAAAATTATGAAGCAATTTCGATAGCTGGGGCCCATCCACGAACAAATGATTTAAGAGTTGATGGAGTTTCATTTAATGATGATTTTGGTCTAAATGATAATGGTTATCCAGCTCAAAGAAGTCCAATATCTTTAAATGCAATTGAACAACTTGCTGTAAAGGTTGCTCCGGCATCAGTTGAATATTCAGGTTTTAGAGGTGGAGTAATTGAGGTAATTACAAAGTCTGGAAGTAATGAATTTAAAGGAGAAGTCTTTAGTTATGATCGAGGCGACTCCCTAATGGGTGATGAATCTAATGGTGATAAATATAACTTTGATCTAGAAGATACTTCAGAAGGATTTGCATTCGGAGGACCGCTTATTAAAGATAAAGCATTCTTTTATGTTACATATGAAGAAGCTGTAATTGATAAACCTATTACTCATGGTCCAATCGGAGCAAATTTACCAAATGATATAGGTATAACTTTGGCTGAGGTTGATCAAATAAGGAATATCACAAAAAATAAATATGGGTTTGATTCTTTGGGGTACACAAGTAGCAATACTGCAGAAACAGAATATCTTACTTATAGATTTGATTTAGATCTTAATGATAACCATAGATTGACTTTAAATCACAAGGAAGTTGAAAGTTCAAAACTTAATGGAGCTAATAGAAGTTATTCAAGTTTTAACTTTTCATCTGCTGAATATATTAAAGGCGAAGAAACAACAACAGATGGAATGTTGTTAGTTTCAAATTGGTCTGATAATTTAATATCTGAAATTAGTTATTCAACTAAAGAACAAAATACAAGTCAGGCATCACCTGTTGGTCAAAATGTTCCCACATTTAGGATTAATAATTGTGGTGCGAATGGCATCAGATGTTATATAGGACCTGATAAATACAGAAGTGCAAACCAATTAGCTACAGAAACAGAGTATTTAAAAGCTAAGTTGACTTACTATGATGATAATCATAAGTGGACTGTTGGATATGAAAGAAAAAACTGGGATGTCTATAATGTGTTTATTATAGCTCAAGATGGTTCTTATCAATTTAACGGAATTTCTGGTTATGAGAGTCAAACTGCAACTTCATTTGAGCATAATAATTCTCGAAGCCTTACAGAGTCAGGGGGAGCAGCTGAGTTTGAATATGGATTAGATTCTTTTTATATACAAGATGAAATCGATGTTTCTGATAAATTAAATGTTCTTGTTGGCTTACGTTATGATCAATTTGATTCTGATGATTCACCTTCTTTAAATCAAGGTTTTAAAGATGCATATGGATTTGCTAATGGTGGAATTGCTGGCACAGATCTATTGAACTATAGGTTTAGTTTTGAATATGAAATTGATGATAAGAGTACTTTAAAAGGGCTTTATGGAACTTTCTCATCTAAACTTCCAACTGTATGGATATCAAATGCCTATACAAATGATGGAGTTAGAATTGCAGCCTATAGACAGTCAAATGCACCTGCAGGATGTGACCCTCTTACTAATGTGACAGGCACTTTGCCATCATGTGTAAATTCTGCAATTCAAAATGCGGCTCTCACTGATGCAGTGGTGAATTTCATAGCTCCAAGCTTTGAATGGCCTGAAACTAAAACTTTAAATCTTACTTATGAAAGAGAAGTTGGAGACTGGTTGGTTACAGCTTCATATTTAAATTCAGATCAGGAAGAAGCTTTATACAAAATTGTTGATGGCTCTCCTTTAGTAGGAGATCAACCAACAGTTCCTTCATTGAAAGCACCTGACGGAAGGCCAATATATAATCAAACTGGTTTCTATACATATAAAGCCGGTCTTTACAATCAGGGTGGAGGTCAAAGAGAAGTATTTTCGATAGGAGCTTCAAAATTCTTTAGAGATGGGGATACATCTTTCTCAATCGCTTATACCCATCAAAATATTGATGAGCTTTGCGGAATGACTTCTTCAACTGCTAATTCAAGTTTTGGTAAATGTCCAGGTGTTGATTATAACAATCGGGTTGCAGCAAGATCTATATATGAAACTGAGCATCGGTTAATCGCATCATTGTCATCAACTCATTATTTCTTTGGTGCTGACAAACCAACAACTTTTAATCTTTTCTTTGAAAGAAAGTCAGGTTTACCAGGAACCTTATCATTTGATACATATTCAAGTTCCTCGAGATACAAAACTCAAGCCTTTGGATATGAAAGAAATTTAAATGATGATAGTACTGCTCTACTATATATTCCTTCTGGGATAAATGATCCAAAGGTATGCTGGTACAGTTGTACACAACCAGATCTAGCTATTGCTAATGAAACTTTAGATCTTCTATATAATACATATGGTTTAGCTTCATATGCTGGACAAATTGTTCCAATGGGAGCATTTGAATTCCCATATCAAACTTCATTGGATCTTAAAATTACTCAAGAATTACCAGGGTTTCGTTCAGATGATTTATTTATTATCACCCTTGGAATTGAGAATCTTTTAAATCTTATTGATAGTGACAAAGGTGAAGTTATCTATGGTCCATATCAGGGAAGAATAGCTTTATATGATTTACTGTTAACAGATGATTATTCTAAATATATTTTCGGAAAAAGCGGATCAAGAGTTGATTACGCTTATGGATATAATAAAAATAATCCATTTGATTTAAGCAAATCTGCTGTAAATAGTATTTGGAGGGCTCAACTTGGCCTTGTATATAAATTTAAATTTTAATTTAAAGTTTTAAATTTAAGGGCGGTAATTATACCGCCCTTTTTTTTGTTAAAATAAGATATGTCATTTAATACTATCCCAGTTTTTTCTTTGCCTGATTTAGAGGAGGGCAACCAAAATATTATTGGTGATTTAAAATCAGCATTAACAACACATGGGTTTTTTACCATTACTGATCATGGTATTGATGATGTACTTTTAGCTAAAAGTTATAAACTTAGTAAAGATTTTTTTTCCCTTCCAGACGAAGTAAAGAATCAATATGCTCATCCCGAAAAAGCTGGTGCGAGAGGTTATACGCCATTTGGCAAAGAAACTGCAGTTGGTGAATCCACACCTGATTTAAAAGAATTTTGGCATCATGGGCCTAATATTGATAACTCATATGATAAGAGGATTTCAGAGAATATATTCGTATCCGAGATACCTGAATTTAATGAGCAATTTAATAATTTATTTAATCAATTAAACTTCTTAGGTATTAAAATTTTAAGTTGTATTGCAAAAATCCTTGGTAAAGAATCAACTTTTTTTGATAGATGGGCGCTTAAAGGAAATTCTATTTTAAGATTAATTCATTATCCACCTGTAGTTGATAAATCAAATATTTTACGAGCTAGAGCTCATGAGGATATAAATCTTATTACTCTATTGGTTGGAGCTGAAGAATCTGGCTTAGAAGTTCAGAATTCTGAAGGTGATTGGATTCCTATAGCTGCAAAAAGTAAGTCTATAGTTTGCAATATTGGAGATATGATGCAGCTTGTAACTCGTTCACAACTTAAAAGTACTTCTCACAGGGTTGTAGATAATAATGTTGGTTCGTCTGCATCTAGGTACAGCATGCCTTTTTTTCTTCATCCTTCACCAGAAATTGAGTTATGCTCTATTGTTGATGATTCACCAGAATCTATTAGTGCGCATGATTTCTTAGAGGAAAGACTTAGAGCAATTAAGTTATACTAAATCATGTCAACTTCATTAATTTTTCAGATTGTAATTGGCTTTATTGGCCTTGTTTGCATTGCATTTCCATTTTCACAAAATAGGTCTTTAATTAACTATAGACATATTCTTGCAGCTATAGTTTTACAAATTAGCCTTGCTTATGCTTTGCTAAAAATTCCTTTTATTGTTCAAATATTTGCTTATTTATCTGAAGGTGTAACTGCATTACAGGTTGCCACTCAAGAAGGAGCTGAATTTGTTTTTGGATATTTGAGCAATACATCAACTTCCCCATTTGAATCTTCTGGTACGGGAAATTCAATGATTTTTGCTTTCCAAATACTGCCTTTAATTATTGTAATATCAAGTCTTTCTGCATTATTGTGGTTTTGGAATATTTTGCCTTTAATTATTCGTGCTATTTCTAAAATTTTTGAAAAACTCTTTAATATTGGTGGACCTATTGGGCTTGGAGCTACAGCTAATATTATTATGGGCCAAGTAGAGGCACCTTTATTAGTAAGACCATATCTATCAAAAATGAGTGAAAAAGAATTGTTAATTCTTATGACTGCTGGAATGTCAACAGTTTCGGGATCAATCATGATTGCATTAGTATCAATGCTTGGGCCTCAATTTCCTGATACAAATTTAATTCAACATTTAGTTTCAGCTTCTGTTTTATCAATACCAGCTGCAATAATGTATGCAAATATTATGATCCCGTCAGCAGAAGTTACTAACTTTGATGGTAATTCAGTTCCAAAGGTATATGAAAGCTCTATGGATGCCATTACAAGAGGTACAAGAGATGGGTTAGAAATTTGTTTAAATGTTGGCGCTATCTTAATTGCATTCATAGCAATTGTTTCATTGCTGAACTCTCTACTTGGAATTATAGGTGATTGGATTGGGTTATCAGATCTTTCATTACAATTAATCCTTGGTTATATCTTTTTTCCTATAGTCTGGTTGATGGGTGTTCCATTATCAGAAACTTTTGCTTCGGCTGAGTTGCTGGGTTTAAAGACAGCGCTTAACGAGTTTGTAGCTTATGGCGCTCTTGCAAATATAGAGCCTGGTGTTTTATCAGATAGATCAAAACTAATTACTTTATATGCATTATGTGGTTTTGCTAATTTTTCTTCAGTTGGAATACTTGTATCTGGAATTAGCGCCATGGCACCAGAAAGAAAAAACGATCTTATTAAAGTTTCAATAAAAGCATTGGTTGGAGCAACCCTTGCTTCTTGCATGACTGGCTTGGTAATAGGTATTTTTTAGTTTAAAAAAACAATTGAAGCATTTAAAAATGCAGCAAATGATAGCCATATAAGATAGGGAAGATATAGATAAAATAAGATTATCGATTCCCCTTTTAATATTTTAGTGATTTGTTGGTTTAGAAATATTAGTATGCTTATGTCTATAAGCGCTACAAAGGGCGCATGAAAATAAAAAAAGATCCATGACCATGCAGCATTAGCAATCAATTGCATCACAAACAACCCTGAAATTTTATCAGCCACTTTAAATGAAACAAATGCCATAATTGCATAAAGGATAGGCCAAACAATACCAAAAACATAACTAGGAGGGTTTAAAGGACTCTTAACTAAATTTTCATACCAAGTATCAGAATTGATGTAGCTATTTGAAAGCGAACCAACTATTGCAGTTAGAATAACTAACAACGGTAAAATATATCGCATTAACTTATGATTTTTCTACTAAGATTGAGCAGATAGAATATCCAGCTCCAAATGAACAAATAATCCCTTTTTGACCTGGCTTTAAATGATTATATTTATGAAATGATATAAGCGATCCTGCTGATCCAGTATTAGCATATTCCTCAAGTACATTTGGAGCTCTTTCAGGAGGAAAATTATCACCAAGAAGTTTTTTTACAACATAGGTATTCATATTAATATTAGCTTGATGAAGCCAATATTGTTCGATATCTTTTGGTAATAAATTATTTTCTTTTAGATGTTCACTAATTAAAGATGCAACCATAGGCATTACTTCTTTAAAAACACTTCTGCCATTTTGGACAAATAACAGTTCTTCTTCAGTATATTCTTTATCTTCAATCGCATTCATAAAACCAAAATTGTTTCTTATGTTATTAGAAAAATGTGTTTTTAATTTAGAATTAAGAATTTTAAATTTATGGGGCGATTTAGAATCTTTTTCAATAATTGCTGCAGTGCAAACATCACCAAAAATAAAATGGCCATCTCTATTTTTATGATTATTGTGAGCTGTTGTAATTTCAGGATTAACTACTAATATCTTTGAAGCTTTTCCAGATGCAATGTCTGAAAATGCATTACTTATACCAAAAGTAGTTGATGAGCAACCGACCATCATGTCATATGCATATCCTTCAATTCCTAATTCATTTTGTACTTCAATAGCTATAGCCGGGTAAGCTCTTTGAAGATTTGCAGATGAAACAATAACCGCGTCTATTTCATTTGGAGCTAATTCAGCATTATTTAGAGCTTCTTTTGCTGCAATTACACTGATCTCAGCACATAGTGACAAATCATCATCATTTCTAGCTTTAATCTTTGGTTTCATCCTCTTTGGATCTAACAAAGAATCTTTTTCAATAACATATCTGTTTTGTATTCCTGAGGCCTTAACTATAAATTCTGTTGAGGAAGGTTCTAGGGCTTCTAAAGAACCAGCTTCTATTTCATTTGCGTGTTTTGAGTTATATAGTTCAACATAATTATTAAATGATTTAACAAGCTCATCATTAGATATTTTATGAGGGGGAGTCCAAACCCCTGTTCCAGAAATGTATATATCTTGCATGCGTTTACCCTATAACATGTTATTTTATAGCCTTATGGAGAAAATATCATTAGATAAATATTATGATTCAAATCTAAATTTTGAACTTCATGAATCTAGGGTTGGAATAATTCTTGGTTTAGTTCAAATATCTCACGGCATGGCTGAGCACAAAGGAAGATATAAAGAGTTCATTAGTTTTCTAAATGAAAATGGTTTTCATGTTGTTATATATGATCATCGAGGTCATGGAGATCGAATTATAGATAAGCAAATTGGTTTTTTTGCTGATAAGCATGGATGGGATTTAGTTGTAGACGATCTTCTGATTGTCCATAAAGAAACAAATAAATTATATCCTCATATTCCAAAAATTTTGCTAGGTCATAGCATGGGTTCATGGATTGGTTTATCAGCACTTCAACGAGAAGAGTTTTTCGATGCAGTCTTATTATCTGGGTCAAGTTACCCAAATTCTCTTGATAAATTTTTACAAAAGTTATTGCTTAAAATTGAAATATTAAGACTTGGCAGTAAGGGTTACAGTAAGCTATTGCATAAAATTATTTTTGGTGGCTTCAATAGTCAATTTATCAATACAAGAACTCAAAATGATTGGCTTTCTTTAGATATAGATAGAGTAGATGATTATACAAGTGACTCTTTATGCGGGTTTGTTGTTTCAAATCAACTATGGTTGGATCTAATTAATGGTATTGAAGATGTATTCAACAAACAGAATATAGGAATTATTAAAAAGAATGTTCCTATTCTAGTTTTCTCAGGCTCTGATGATCCTGTTGGCAAAATGGGAAAGGGAACAAAAAAATTACATGATTGTTTAGTTAAAAATAACTGTAGATCAGAACTTTATCTTATCGAAGGTGCTCGACATGAAACACTTAATGAAATCAGCAGGATGAGCACATATAATTACATCTTATCTTTTTTAAAAAGTAATTTACATGGAGCTAAAGTTGGATCTAGAAAATAAAATATCTTTAGTTACAGGAGCTGGTCAAGGGATTGGTGAAGGTATAGCAAGAACATTAGCTCAACAAGGCTCAAAGGTTATTGTTGTTGATATAAATGATCAATCTGCAAAGAAAGTTGCCCAAGATATTAATAATCTTTTCCCAAATTCTGCTTCTAGCTTTCAAGCTGATTTAACTGATACAGGCGAAATCGAATCAATGATTGAATTTAGTTTATCAACATTTAATAAAATAGATTGTATTTGTAATAATGCGGCTGCATCTAAGGGTATTGGACCAGTTGAAAATTATAAACTTGAAGAAGTTCAAGCTACTCTTGATATGACTTTTATTTCTTTATGGAAATGTGTTCAGGCGGAGATAAAATTTTTAAAAAGACAATCTATTCCTGCGTCTATAGTAAATATATCCTCTAATTCAGCAATTAAAGGCTATGCCTTTAATTCTATCTATGCAGCTAGCAAAGCAGCTGTTAATAATTTAACTCAATCAATTGCCAAAGAAGTAGCTCGAAACAATATTAGAGTAAATGCAGTGTCGCCTGGAACGATAAATACACCTGGAGTTAGAAATTATTTTGAGGCTGAACCTAAAGCTAAAAAAATACTTGAAAGTTCGTCTTTATTAAAAAGAATAGGTGAACCCTATGAAATTGGAGAATTAGTTTCATTTCTTTTGTCTGACAGGGCATCTTTTATTACAGGCCAAATTATATCTGTTGATGGCGGCTCATCGATTAATTAAATTCAATGTTTAAAAATTTATATCAATATCCTGAACTCGTTCGTGTAGAGAAGAATAATGCTAGATATTATCGAGATTCAAAAGATAATCTTGTCCCGTCAGTTACAACAATTCTTTCAGCAACAGGCGATCATTCTGGAATTGAGGCATGGAAAAGAAAAGTTGGCTCCAAAACAGCTAAAGAGGTTATAGATGAAGCTACTACAATTGGTACTTCTGTGCATTTAGCAATTGAGAAATATCTTAATGGACAAGATTGGGAAGAATTCCAGGATGATAGACTTGGTTTAATTGCTCATCAAATAGCTAAACGTTTTGTTGAAGATTGTTTAGGAAATATTGAAGAGGTTTGGGGCTTGGAATCAGGTTTAGTTGTAGATGGTCTATATGCAGGAACAGCTGATTGTATTGGAATATTTAAAGGTAATCCTACAATTATTGATTTTAAGACTGCAAAAAAAATTAAAAGAAAAGATTGGATTGAAGATTATTTTCTTCAAGGAGCTGCATATGCAAACGCTCATAATGTTATGTATAAAACTAATATTGAGGCAATTGCAATCTTAATGGTAGATAGAGACCTTTTGTTTAAAGAATTTTTAATAAGTAACAAGGAGTTTAAAAGTTATACGGATAAGTGGAAACAAAGGATTATAGGTTACTATAAAAACCATGAAATATTAGGGAGGGAATAAATGAATGATTTAAATAATAGGGTTGTAATGATAACGGGAGCAAGTTCTGGTTTTGGTAAAGAGACAGCCAAGATGTGTGTTGCCTTAGGTGCAAAAGTAGTCTTGGGCGCTCGTAGAGAAGATAATCTAAAAGAGTTGTGTGATGAACTCGGTTCTGATTCATCTACTTATAAGGTAACAGATGTAACTTCCAAAGAACAAATGCACGAATTGGCAAATCATGGAATAGAAACTTTTGGAAGAATTGATTCATTGGTTAATAACGCTGGAATTATGCCATTATCTTTAATAGAGAAAGGTAGAACGGATGAATGGGATCAAATGATTGATGTAAACATTAAAGGGGTGTTATATGGAATTGATTCAGTATATTCACATATGCTTGAGAGAGAATCAGGTCAAATAATTAACATTTCTTCAGTAGCTGGAAAAAGAGTAATGCCAGGTAGTGCAGTATATTCTGGTACAAAGTATGCCGTTAGAGCCATTTCAGAAGGTTTGAGAATAGAATCTTCTGGAAAAATACAAGTTACTTGCATTTATCCAGGAGCATTTAAAACAGAATTAGCATTTTCTATTAAAGATAAATCAATGCTTGAAACTTTAATGAGCAGGGGTATTGGTGAAATTGCTCAGCCAGCAGAAAGGGTAGCTGAGTCAATTATTTATGCTTTACAGCTTGATCCTGGAGTATCAGTTAACGAGATAGTTATTAGACCCACAGCTCAAGACGCATAATTTATTTCAATGATTAAAGTTTTATTTGTTGCGATAACTTTAAATGTCTCTATATTACTAGCGACACCAAAATGTATTAATGCAGATTTAATTCTTACTAATGGGACTATATATACCGGATTGAATGAAAATTCGTTCATTGGGACAATAGTTTCAAATGGTTCAAAAATTACATATGTTGGTGGCGCTTTACCTGACAATAATTTCTATTGTCCTAACACGAAAGTTATTAACCTAAGTGGAAAATATATTTATCCTGGATTTATTGATGCTCACGGACATCTAAAAGGTATCGGGTATAGAGAGCTAACTCTAAATTTACAAGGTATTTCTTCATTAATAGAAACATTGGATGCGGTTAAAGACTATTTATTAACAAAAAAACCTGGTGATTGGATAATTGGTCGCGGGTGGATTGATAAAGTTTGGCCAGAAAAGAGATTTCCAACAAGATGGGATTTAGATTCATTCGCTCCTAATAATCCAGTAGTTTTAGAAAGAGCAGATGGCCATGCTGTTGTTGTAAATAGTCAAGTATTGAAATTAGCAAATATAGATTCAAATACAGAAGATCCTCAAGGTGGGTTCATAGAAAAAGACATTAATGGTGAGCCAACTGGTTTATTAGTGGATATGGCTATGGATTTAATATCTGATCTTATACCAAAGTTAACTAGAGAGGATGATAAAGAGGCTTTTTTAGAAGGTATAAAAAGAAATGTTAGTTTGGGGTGGACGCAAATTCATGTTCCAGGCGGTACATTTGAAGACATCTCAATACTTAATGAAATTAAATCTGAGGATAAGCTCCTACAAAGAGTATATTTTATGGTGAGTGATGGAAATCCAGCAGATCAGCTATTAGAACAGGGTCCAATTATCGATCCAGAACATTTACTTACTATTAGAGCTATTAAAATGTATGCAGATGGAGCTTTAGGCTCAAGAGGCGCGGCATTGCTTAAGAAATATAGCGATTATGACGGTAAAGGGATATTTATTTTTCTTGAGGAAGAAACTAAACCAAGACTTGCTAAAGCCTTGGAAACAGGTATTCAAATTGGCACTCATGCTATAGGAGACCATGGAAATAGAGTTGTATTGGATTGGTATGAAGATACTTTTAATGAAGTAAAAAAGAATAATAATATATTCATTTCACCAAGATGGAGAATTGAGCATTCTCAAAATATTACACCCCAAGACCAAAAACGTTTTGTAGATTTAGGAGTTATTCCTTCAATGCAACCATCCCATGCTATTGGAGATTTACATTTTGCAATTGATAGACTTGGATTGGATAGAATTGATAATGCATATGCTTGGAGAGATCTTATTGATCAGGGACTAATTATCGCAGGTGGAACAGACGCTCCAGTTGAAATTGGTGATCCAAGGATAGAATTTTATGCTGCTGTAGCTAGAAAAGATTTAGATGGATTTCATGCTGAGGGTTGGAATTTAAATCAAAAGGTAACTAGATATGAGGCATTAAAAATGTTTACTATATGGCCTGCAATTGCTTCTTTCCAAGAGAATGTTAAAGGTACTATTGAGGTAGGTAAATTTGCAGATTTTTCTATTTTTGATCAAGATTTGATGACTATTCCTGAGCAAAAAATTTTAGAGGCTAAAAATATATTAACGATTGTTAATGGTAATGTAGTTTTTCAAGAATGAATAATGTTCGTCAAGTTATAGCAATTGGAGGAGGGGGCTTTGGTAGGACTCAAGAATCTAACTTAATCGAACAATACATTTTAGATCAAACAAACAATGACGCTCCAAACATTTGCTTTATTCCCACTGCAACCGGAGACCTAGATTCATATATAGATAATTATTACAAGGTCTTTTCAAAACTTAATTGCCACCCAACTCATATTAGTTTTTTTAAGAGAACTATTGATCTTAAGGATCATATTCAAAATCAAGATGCTATTTTTGTGGGTGGAGGTAACACAAAAAGTATGTTGGCTGTTTGGAAGGATTGGGGCTTAGATAAAATTTTAAGAAATGCATATCATCGAGGAACAGTAATGAGTGGGGTCAGTGCAGGTGCAATTTGCTGGTTTGAAAATGGCTTAACAGATTCATGGGCAAGTGAGCTTAAAATGATTAAATGTATGAACTTTATCCCTGGGAATTGCGCTCCTCATTATGATGAAGAACCTGAACGACGTCCTTCAACAAAAAAATTACTTATGACCAAATCTATTGACTTTATGTATGCAATTGAAGGAGGTGCCGCCCTTCATTTTATTAATGAAAAACCCGAATCAACAATTCGATTTATTAAAGATAAGCAAGCATATAAAGTGATTTTTAAAGAAGATAAAGTTATTGAAAAACCATTTAAATTTTTGGAATTAGGCAAATGAATGCGTGGCGTTTTATTAATCCATGCGTTTCTTTGATTGCTAGATCACCTTTTCATTTTTTAATTAGCAATCAAATTCTCGTTATAACTTTTAATGGTAAAAAAAGTGGAAAAAAATTCTTAATACCTGTGAGTTACCACAGACATGAATCATCGTATACATGTGTTACATTGAGATCAAATATTTGGTGGAAAAACTTAAAAGATAAGCATTCAACACAGATCTGGCTTAGAGGTAAATTAGTCGAAGCAATTATTAATCTTGAGTATAAGGATGATCAAATTGTTAAAAATTCATTAAGAAATCTTGTAACAGGCAATCGAATAGATGCATTTTTTGCAAAAGTAAGACTAAATAAAGATGGCTCACCATCTGAGGAGGATCTAGCCATAGCCGCAAACCTTCATACTGTATTAAATTTTACAGTTAACTAAAATTACTCTCTAATTTTAATTTGTTTTTCAGTTCTTATTTCCATTTGAGTCTTTCCTTCAAAATCCGAAATATAGCCTTTTACACAAACATTCTTTCTTTTTAAATATTTCTCAGGTTTATATGAAAAATAATCTGAATACCTACCAAACCAAATTAAACCAGTCATTTGTTGATTTGGATAATCTCTCCCAAAGTTAAGAAAAATAGGCCCACCTGAAGACCTTTTGAGGTATTTAGTCGAGACAATTCTGCCGCATACTATTTTAGTTTTACCTATATATTTATAGGCTTCTTTCACATCAATTGCTTTTTCAGATTCAGAAAGTAAATGATTAGAAAAGAATATAAATAATAAAAATGAAGAAAGAGTTTTAATTTTTAGTAAAAAAGAATTCATAGTTGAATTTTAATATATATTTCAATTTTAGTCTGAATAAGTTAATTTATAGATATATAACTTAATTTTTATTAGTTTGCTTATGTTTACAAGAATGGATCACAGCACAGAAGAAGAATGGCGTCATATTAGTGAGGAGCATATGCCTCATATTTTTGATATGCCAAAAAGAATTATTTCAATGTTAAAGGAAGCAGAAACTCTAACATTAGGCTTTGGCACTGACCAATTACATCATGCTTTACAAACTGCAACTATGGCAAGAAGAGCAGGTGCTGATGAAGAGATGGTTTTAATTAGTTTAATACATGATATTGGGAAAGTGATCAATGTTCCAAATCATGGACAGATAGCTGCAGAAATGATTAAACCTTATGTAAGTGATGATGCTTATCACATCATAAGAACTCACCAAGATTTTCAAGGCGAACATTATTATCACTATATGGGTAAGCCTCAAGATTTACGAAAACAATATGTAAATGAATCTTGGTATGAAAAAGCAACTGAATTTACCGATGAATGGGATCAAGCTGCATTTGATCCAAAATATGATATAGATTCTTTAGAATCCTTTGAACCATTAATAAATAAGTTTTTTGCAGCTCCGCACACCATTTAGCGCACTTTGTAATTCATTTAAATATTTAGTTTACAGCTTTATTTTAATTACAGTTAGCTGCTCAAATATTCAAATAAAATCAAAAATAGAGTCTAAGTCTAACCCCAGTCTTTGCTATAGCTTGATTTATCAAAAAAATTCAGTTTCAAAGAAATATTTTTCTTTAATGCATAATGAGGCCGTAAAAAGAGATCTCAACTGCAAATTAATTGCAAAAGAGGTTTTAGATTTTAAAAAATTTATCTCAGGCTCTTCTCAGCCTAATTTTTATTCAGATAATTCTTCTGAGAGTCCACCGAATGAAACCATTCATGCTATGACAGGACGATCACCAAAATAATAATTTTATTAATATCTCTGAATTTATTTTAAAATTTTATAATCTGGTGGTTCAACATCTTCTTTTGAAATAGGTATTGCATCTCTTATTTTATTAGCACTATCTATTAAGCATATTTCTGTTTTAGCCAATGGCCCTGATTTAAATTTATTTGTATTCATGCCTTCCTGAACCCAATTAATGAGTTTAGTATCTTCGTTATTAACCTGCCTGTTAATTCTCCAATTTAAATATTGAGCTACTTTTGTTTTTCTTCGATTATCTGGAAGAGCATATGGTATCTCTCTGATCATAGTTGTATTAACATCAATAGGTATAAATTGCATAAAGTCCATTTGTTCTGGGTATATATCAAAGGCTAAGTTTGGCCACATTCGATAGTACAGCCAATATCTTTGCTTATTTTCTGGAAGATGTTTTATTGGTGGAAGAAATTTATCATAAAGTCTATTAGATAAGTTATTTTTACGAATATTACTTCCATCACCCCACATTTTATGAATATAGCCACCATTAGAAGAAATCTCCAAACCATAACTTTTACCAACAAGACCTGATAAACCTGGATGAGCAATTGGTATATGAAGGGCATCTACATAATTATCAGCAATCTGCTTCCAATTTACTTTCCTAGGTCGCATAGTAACTCGTCCAAGGGGCTCCATTTCTTCAAATTTGTATTGATCTATTTCATCAAGGTAAGGTTCAAATTGTGAATGAACACTGGGAACATTTGATTTAATAAATTTTA
>MDSZ01012651.1_pt1 | contig 15592 bp, 17 predicted proteins | sample 811201 | NCBI WGS metagenome assembly MDSZ01 (sample SAMN05326647, study PRJNA326480) | marine metagenome | isolation source: seawater | place: Indian Ocean: North | collected 2010
AAAAAGAGAAAAAAACAAAAACAACGAAACGTACCGCTTGCATCTTTTCGTTCAAATAGTTGTGTAAGTTCGTTCTGTATTCCGCCAACTTGATGACGCGCTTCGCGAAAGACTCGATGTTCATCATGTCCACTGGAGAAATGTCTTGCCCCATACTCGCTTTTGCGGCCTCGATAACCTCCTTTGCTTTGTCTTCATCTCCAGTAATTTCCGCTAACGCCGCCAGGTGCCCGTCCGAAAGCGTCGCTTTATCCTTAATCGCCAAAGCGCATCGACAGTACATGTAATTGTCCGCAATGATCTTAACCAATTCGGGAAAGTGCCACCCATACCACTCTCTCACGCGCATAACAAAAGTGTTGATATCTTTGTCTAAAGTGTCGATCAACGCGATCGCTTGGATAATCATGTTGTCAGAACGGTTGACGTTAAACTTCACTTTCGCTCTCGAATACGAGTGCGCCAAACCCAACTGTGCTTTTTCGTAGTCGCCCTCTTTCAAGCCTTTAATGAATTTCCCAAAGTGTATCCTCACGCCTCTCGTCAGCTCGTTGATGGGGTCGTTGCACACGCACGGGATTTTCATCGCGTCTACAATCGAGTTCCCGAGTTTAGAATCTAAAACTCCCAAAGTAAACTTTGCTTTTTTCTCGTCTTTAATTCTTGGCAAGTTTTGCTCCAAAAAGTTCTGCAACAAATCGGTGCAAACGCCCTCGGAGATGGCGTTGATTTGTTCCAAAGCGTCTTTCGCCGATTTAAACGGCTTGAACGATTGCAACGTGCACACTTTGCCGAATCGATCTAGATTACTGTTAAGTCATAACGAAAGAAAACGAATGAGCGTGAGTTTTAATAAGAGAGAGGGAGAGAGAGAGAGAGAGAGAGAGAGAGAGAGAGAGAGAGAGAAAGAGGGAAAATTTGCCCTCTCGCATCGAACGCATTTTGGTGGCGGCCGAGAATGCAATCGAGAGAAGGAAAAAGAAGAAAACGCGTGCAATAAAACGTACTTGACGGTTTCTGCCACGGCTTGCGGCGTATCTCCGACCCAATCCATATCTTTAGCCTCGAACAAGGCGTATCCCGACGCGCTCTCGTAGAGCAAAAACGTTGCCATTTTTGTAAATCACTTTTCGAGGGAAAAATTGGTCTCTCTCTCTCTCTCTCTCTCTCTCTCTCTCCTTTTGACGTTCTCGTTACAGAATTGAAAATGCGACTCGAGGGGCGGCGTGTCTTTCGTCCGCGGCGACGAGTTCAACGCGAAAGCTCTTTATCCACTTTCGATCGAAATTCACTTCCAACCCGTTTCTTGCGGTCGGAAAATGTATCGAACGGATTCGTTCGTTCGTTCGACGATGCGATCGCGCGGGACCAAGAGAGCGCACGCAAACAAGAGAGTGAGGTGTTTTTGACGGGGACGGAAGTAATTCAAGAGAGGACTCGCCGCCTGTGTTTTCTGTCTTTTTTTTTGCCCTCTTTTTTTTTGCGCTTTTTCTTTTTTTTTTTTGGTTCCTCTCGAGAAGACAGACGACAGAGTAAAACAAAAAGTGCGAGAAAAGAAAGTCCCTCCCTCCTCCTTCCTCCTCCTCCATCCTCTTTCCTCCTCCTTCCTCCTTCCTTCCTCGATGGTAAAAATTCACGCGGAATACGTCTCCGGTGGATGCAATCATTCCGCACACGCGTTAGACGCGGATTATTCTCAGGACGTGATCGTGTGCGCATCACACAGGAACGTTTTCGAGTTGGAAATTTATCCCAAGAAAAACGGCTGCGCACAAAGGACGACAGTTTTTGGCGAAGAAGAAGAAAGCGATGAGAAAACGCAGGAGCAACGAAAACATCAGACGCCGGTGACGTGCGTGAAGATTGTTGAGAAGAACACGCTGGACGATGGTGAGAATAAAAGCACGATTGTGCTGTCTGCGGACACGAGTGGGACAGTTATCGCATGGACGCTCGAGCAATCACGAGAAGACAAAAAAAGAAAATGGACGCAAAAAGCTAACTGTATGCACTCGTTCGGTCCTATCACGCAGATTGCAGCGAAACGCGAAACGAGCGAGTCTGTTATCGTTGCTACGGTTGCCTCGGATGATCACTTGCGCTTATGGAGTTTGAATATAAAAAACTGGACGATGGTACAAGTCAACGAGAAGGCGTTTCCTTCGCAACATCGACCGATGTGCGTGGACATTTCTGATTGCGTTTCTACTTCGCCTTCTTCACCGTCGTCGAGTAGGTTTGTCGCAGTTGGGTGTGCGGACGGTACCACGCGATTTTATGCCCTAGATACGAAAGCGTTTACGGATTTCGAATTTATAGCGGAATTGGTTGGTCACGAGGATTGGGTTAGGGACACAAAGTTTCAATCTTTGACGACGAGTGATGATACTACGAGCTTATTTTTAGCCACGTGCAGCCAGGATAAAAACGCGAGAGTTTGGAAAATTATCGCGAGAAACAATAAGGGAGGAGAAAGTGAAACGAATAAGCGTTTGCCATTTGAAACTTTAGCGGCACCGCCACGACCGCCTTCAGAAGTTTTGAAAGGCGCCCGCGTGGACATCCAGTTGGAAGCATTACTTTGCGGTCATGAAGATTGGGTCTTCACATGCGCGTGGCGACCATCAACGAGCGATGATAATTCTACCTCGTCTTCTCGGTGTCATCAACTTTTGACGGCATCGGCAGATCGTTCGGTTAACTTATGGTCTCCGTCGATGGACGGCGAGGCAGATAGTACTGGAACATCACTTTGGTTTTCGTTAGCATCGCTCGGCGAAGCTGGCGATAACTGCCTTGGGTATCGAGGTGCTTCGTTTTACGGTAGAAACTGTTTTATCGCGCACTCGCAATCTGGCGCGCTACACGCGTGGGAATTTATGGAAGAGTTACAGGCATGGGAATCGCTTTCAGTGAACTCTGGGCACACGGATAAAATTCGAGCGTTGGTTTGGGATAACGACGGGAAATATTTCTTGACGGGATCGGATGATCACACGACGAGATTGATTGGATATTGGAACACAGGGGAATGCGACAACACAAATGCAATTCGAACACCAAAAGGATGGCGAGAGATTGCTCGACCGCAGACGCATGGACACGCAATATCGTGTTTAGCAGTCGTGCCTCCATCGAAGAATAGAGAGTCTGGAAAGACTAATAGTGATAGTAGTCAAAATAAAATACTTAGTAACAGTAGTCAATCCTTTATTTCGGGTTCGAGCGAGAAAGCTTTGCGTGCGTTTCGAGCGCCTCGCGTATTCTGGGAACGAATGAAGGTTGGAAACACGAACGTGGACAACGTGAACGCTTTGATTCTTTCTGGTCAAGGCGCCGCCGAAGCTTCCGCGCTTGGCTTATCGAATAAAGGGGTGCACAATAACAATAACGAAAATGTAGATGTAAACTTAGAGTTACTCGAAGAAGAGCTATCGAAAGCAAGTTTAGATGCAAAACACGGCGGTGCGATTGTTGAAGAATACTTGGTGACAAACACGTTGTGGCCGGAAACGTCGAAATTGTACGGCCACGGCGACGACGTTTTCTCTGTCGCTGCGCACCCGAGTGGAAGATTGTTAGCATCGGCTGCGAAAGGAACGAAAGAGGCGACGGCTGAGATTTTACTCTGGGAGCACAACGAAACGCATAACGATTGGCGAATGGTGGAATCGCTGTTAGGACCGACGCTCACGGCGGTTGCTTTGGAATTTTCAAACGACGGGGGGACGCTAATTGTCGCTTCAAGAGATCGGCACGCGTGTATATTCACTCGAACTCTCGACGATACTACTGATTTATCTGAGGGATGGATCTTAACCAATCGGTTTAAAGCGCATGCGCGGGAAATGTATGATTTGACATTTCTAAACGACAACCTCTTCATCACTGTTGGCCGCGACAAGAAAGCAAACATGTGGCGAATACACGCGTCGTCAGAAGGGGAAATGCGACCAGTTTGGTCGTCTGAGTCTGTGTGTTCATCGGCACCGACGTGCGTGAGTGTTTTGAATAGCTCAACCTTCGCCACTGGACACGAAAACGGTTCGATTAAAATCTGGACAAAAACGAAAGAAGATGACGCGAAGTGGAGCGTCGCCGGTGATATCCCAAACGCTCACTGTGCAGAGGTAACAAAAGTAGCTTTCAAACCTGCTAAGTGTGCAGGAGAATCAGAGAATATTTTGGCCACGTGTGGTGCCGATCACGTCACGAGAGTGTTTCGCATAGAATTATAGAAAAACTATACGGTTTTTTTTTGCTACAAATCATTCATCGAACACCTCAAAAATTATGTTCCGTCCGCCTTCTCAAACTCGAGGATACCGAGAAATTCTACGCAGACTTCGCTCGGGTGATATTCGTAGGTCATCCAATCGCGATACATCCTCCTCCTCTTGGTCGTCGTCGTCGTCGTCGTCTTTCTCATCCAAAAGCCAATCGTATTCCTCAAGTTCTTCCTCGACGAGTTCTGATTTCTCCTCCGGTTTCCATCGCTACTTTGGTTTCGGTTTATCCGTGTTAACCTTATACGCGTTCAATTTAGCCGTCGACGATTTGATTTTATACGAAAAAGCGAAAGCAGTCGCCATGCCGAAGTTGAAAAAGAGCAAGAGAGTGTCGAGCATTGTATCCAGCAAAGACAAGAAAGAAGAAGACGTTCGTTTAGAGGCTGATTTTTGGTACAACGGCTCGTGTAACAAACGAGGCGAGAACGTGCGAGTAATTGCATTCATAGTGGATGGGGACAAGGCAAGTTGCGACGTCAAAGTGACGATGATGCGGAAATTTGAACACAAAGGACGACTTAATGAGAAAGAGGAGGAGGAGGAGGAAGGTACCACTGGTAACGAGAACGACGCGCGCGCGCCTCGGGCGAAACCGTACCAATCCGCGTGGTTGCGTTCGCCTCTGAAATATCTGCCAGAGTCCGTGAAGAACTCGATAGCAATGGACCAAATATGGGAGATTGTCGAGGTGAGTGCTACATTACCGAACGAACAAGGTATGGGCGTGCCTGGACAGGTTGATTTGCTCAAGAAAGAGAAGCAATGGAAACGGTAGTAGTAAGAAGAATTAGCGTAGATAGCTGAATTTTAGTTTGAATGATGTACAGTTTTTATTTATTTATATCGACATGCTAATGGTGTGTACTTTCTGGGCGGTGCTCTATTTTCATTCAACCATTTTGTATCTATAGTCGCGATTGTGTTGAATCCATCCGCTCATGCGATGGTAAAAAGCCACCGCTTGCGGAATAACAATCATCCCAGCCGAGACGTACCAATACTCCGCCTGGGCCACAAAAGTCTTCTTCACTTCGCAATAAATCATGTTCATCAGCAAAACTATCGACGTCGCTAAAATCAATAGTCTTTGCATTAAAGGAGGACCCGTGATGCCTGGAATACCCGTCAACGACTTTTGGAAAATCATTGAATAAAACACTCCAATCGCTAAACTCGTCATTGGAGGCACTAACGCGTACACGGCGTTGTATTTCATCTGCAACAACAAAGTCGCTCCACCCAACGACCAATATAACATGCCAATATCGAAGTACCCGCTAGAAATATACGCGGCAAACAGCGCGTATTCTTTCGCCTCTCTCACTCTATTCAATTCCGACAACGCTGGACTCTCTTGAAAATTTTCCTTCCACGCGTACTTACATCGCCACATGTAAATCAAACCAACCAACAAGAACACGCTCGGCGCTAATATTAAAACATCTACGAACGGGGATTCATCTTTGCTCATCGTTTGAACTTTCGGGGTTTTTTTATTCTTAAACGCGTCCAGTAAACTTGGCGTCGATCCTAAACCGTCGTCCTCGTAATCTGGGTCGACGATGTTATCGTCCCACTCCGTGTCGTCGTCAGAAGGCGGGTTCATTTTCTTCTCAAAATTTTCCTTGGCAACTTTTTGTACGTGTTTATCGAACGCGGACGTGTCCGGCACTTCGGCCCAGGAGAACGGTCTCGGATGGTTCAACTCGTAGTTTTCTCTGACTTCTTTCTTCGTCGGTGGTTTTTCTCTCGGAGAGGAGAGCGCGTTCTTTCTCGCGTCGACGCCAGAGAAAGACAGCGCGCACAGAGCGACGACGACGACGACGATGGCCATCGTCATCGTGCGTGCGACGACGGCCGCGGATTTTGGGGAAGAATGACGACGATTGTGTCGTTGTCGCGTCGTCGTCTTTGTGATCATCTTTCTTCCCCCATCGAGAGGAGGACGACGACGAGGAGGACGACGACGGCACGACGATTGTTGTTGTGACGACGATATCATCGATGCGATGCGTTTTAAACCCTCCCAATGGACGGTGGTGGTGGTGATGGTGGTCGAACGCGACACAAAGAGCACTTTGGAAATGGTGTACTACTCGTACTCTTTTTTTTTGGGTGTCGCTGGTCCGTCTCTCCAAGATATATCCCATTTTTTTAAGTACCACCATGGTACCACAATCAGAACTTCCCCCCCCACCACCACCACCATTTTTTTTCACTATTTAGGGTTTTAAAAAAACAGAGAAAAAAACAGAAAAAAGACCAAAAAAAAAAGGTGGAAAGGTGGGAAGAGAGCACCAAACCAAAAAACAAAACAGGTGGGGACTTTTTCTACGACTTCGATGGAAGAGGAGGAGGATTTGACGAAGGAGAAGAAGACGAAGAAGAACGACGACGACGACGACGACGACGACAAGGATCAACGACTCATAGCGAATAATCGAAGAGAGACGCATCAAAATGCACCGCACATCCGTGGGCGCGACGACGATTCATCATCACCGTCGTCCTCGTCGTCAGTTTTCGGCGTCCTCGAGAGCGCGACAAAGATGGTGTGTTTTGGGATTCTCGCATTGTTCGTCGCCAAAGCGGTGTACGCGAACGTCGTGCACCCGTTGGTCTCCCTATCCAACGCGGATTACACGCTAAAAACCGTCGTGAGAGACGTCTTTTACGGGTACGAGAAACCGCCGCGAACGGTGAAGACCGCAGCGAGTTCGGTGAGAGATATCGAGCGAGAGAAGAAACGTCTCGCGGACGAGACGCGTTTGAAGAGAAAATTGGAACACAGAGAGAAGAAGAGAAAGAAGTTACACGAGAAGCTCGGATTAAATCACGAGGAAGAGGTGGAGAATTGGAGAAGGAAGTCGGAGAAAAGGGAGAAGAAAAGGAGCACGGGTTCAGCACACGGCGAGTTATAGACTACTGCGAGAAAATAGAATTAGACAAGTGAAACTGTGATGTAAAGACCATAGCTATGTAACTACTTACTATTACTACTACTACTACTACTACTACTACTACCTGCGAGTACAGGCGCGTACACTACATCACTTTTTTTTCGGGGACTTCTCTGGCGCAGGAAATTGCAAGTTGGCTAAATCTCTTTGCAGCTTCTCCAACGCGTCGACGGTTTCGTCGTACTCTCCGAGTTTCGCCCACTCTCTCGGTCGCACTTTGGACTCGTCTTCGATGCGTTTCCGTTCGATCCGTTCGCACTGTTGCACTTGTTTTTTCAAGCGTAAGATTTCGTTTTTCAGGTCGTCTTCGTCGTCTTCGTCGTCTTCTCGTGGTGTGTTTTCCGTCTTGTGTTCCAACACGATGGTTTTCTTCTCTTTGTCTCCTTTGTCTTGCTGTTGTTTTGCATCCACGAGTCGTGTCTTTTCCTGCGCTTTTGCCGTGACCCCGTCGTTCGCACGACGCGCGTCAAAAGTCGTCGAGCTCCTCTTTTCTTCCTCTTCCTCTTCTTTCTTCTTCCCTCGTCGTCCTCTGAGTGCCGGCGCCACGTACTTTGGCACTTCGTCTTGGTTCACGTACCCTTGGCGAATGCGAATGGGTTTCCGCATCGACCCGTCCGCACGAACCGACGGCGGGATGATTTTGACCCCTTCTGCCCCCTTCGTTTCCGTCGTCGCCGTCAAAGTCCCCTTTTCTTGTTGTTGTTGTTGTTGTTGTTGTTGTTGTTGTTGTTGTTGTTGTTGTTGTTGTTGTCGTTCCCGTGGTGGTGGTGCTTTTGCGGACATGGCGATGAGTGTGAATATGAATACGAGCGCGTACTATAATGAATATATGTGGATGAAGTGAAGAGTGAGACGACTTTTCGACGACGACGATTTTTTTTGGGGAAAACGTAAAATGTAAAAAATGAAGAGAGAAGAGAGGAGAGGAGGATTTTTTCTCTTTATTTTTTTTTTCGTTGAATTTTTTGTCATTTTTGAACACACAAACGATAAAGGAGGACTTGGACGACGACATGGGACGAAACAGACGACACGAAAGAAGACAACAACGAAGGAACAAAACCACCACCGAATCGAGAAGAGGATGAAGCCCAACACTTGGGCGACGCCGGACTTTTCGTACTACCTGAGCAGACGCGACATCGAGGAAAAGCTGCGGAAATTGGAAACGGATTACGCGTCTATCGTTCGGGTGAACTACGTGAAAAAATCATCGTCGTCGAGCGCGAACGAGAACGCGACGTCGTCCTACTCTGTGGTCATTCCCGTGGTGACGATTAACGCAGATGGGAAATTTGATGACGAGAGCGGAGCTGGGAGAGAAAAAACGAGATTATTTTACGACTTTGGAGAACACGGACGAGAGATTATTACGGTCGATACCGCGTTTCGGTTTATGGAGTTGTTAGTCAAAGCGGTCAAAGGAGAAGGCGATAATGACAACATAGACGCGTTCTCGATGCAAAAAGCGACGAACGACCGAGACTCTTTTCTCGAATCCATAAAACAAACGACGTTTACCATCATTCCGATTGAAAACGTCAACGGTCGAGCGTTGGTGGAAGACTCGAAGAAATTTTGCGAACGAAAAAACGGTCGAGGCGTGGACGTGAATAGGAATTTCCCGGTGAATTTTGGCGTGAAGGAGAAAGATTACGATCCAAACGAGGAGTTTCCTGGCCCATATGCGATGTCGGAACCCGAGTCAAAAGTTTTGGAGAAGTTGTTTAAAGACGTGAAACCACACGCTTGGGTGAATGTGCACTCGGGGATGGAGGCTATTTTTACGCCGTATGATCACAAGAACGTGGAACCAGAAGGAGAATTTCCAGACTTGGCGAGGAATATTGCAGAGCAAATCAATCAGATGCACTGCGGGAAACGGTGCGTGACTGGGAGCGGAGGGAAAGGCGTTGGCTATTTAGCACATGGAACGGTGACGGATTACGCATTCGACGTGATGAAAGTTCCCGCGGCGTTTACGTGGGAAATTTACGGCGACACGCAGGCTCACTACGACGATTGCTTTGCGATGTTTAATCCAGTCACGAGAGAAAAACATGATGAAGTCGTCGAAGCGTGGGCGGGAGCAGGATTGAGTTTGGCGCATTTGATGCGGGCGCATCCAGCAGTTGAAGAGAGAAAAGATCAGAGAAGTGGTTCGTCGAGAGCGGCGCTGAGTGATGCTGAAGAAGAAAAACCAGTTACAAAGACAACAGTTTCATCAGGCAATAATGATGACCACTACCAGTCTCTTCGCGGCGCTGGTCAAATTCGAGGGGATGCAAGACTGAGAGGTAGTAAAATAAATAGAAAAGGTCACGCGCGGTCGCAGACGTTTGGGGCAAGAGACCAAGATATCGACGCGGGGAAATATCTCATCCTCGTCTCTATATTCACATTTTTGTATTTCTTAGCTCGAAGGCAGTTCCGCGCGGTGAAGAGGTACCGAACAACGAGACGGAATCGTGACAAAGCGACCGTATGATGAAAATTTAGGGCTGAGAATAGTTAGTTTAGGTAGTTTTAGTTTGGAAAAGAGAGATTTAGAAGACTTTGATGAGTTGTGATCAAATAATAATAGTTTCTTTAGTTTACTGACAACGCTATGTAGGATTTATCAGCTATGCTAAAAATAGTAGTATTTACTCGCGCGTTTGCCCATCTCGCTTTCGGGTAAACTCTCCACCTCTTTTCTCTCCTTCTCGAAATGAGTTGGTTTCTTCCTTCTCTTCTTCTGCATATCTTCAACTCGTTTCTTCTTTTCTCCTCCTCTCTTCTCGTTCTTGTACATGTATCTACAATTTCCTCTCTCCTTTCCTCTCTCTAATTCACTTTGCTGCTGCTTTTGACGCTGCTGCTACTGCTGCTTAAAGAGTAATAACTTAAAAATCTTCGTCGAGCGCAAACGTGGACATAGAACCAGACCCGCCGGTGACGCCAGACTTTTGATATTCACCGACACGCTTCTCAAAGAAGTTCGTCTTGCCTTGCAAGGAGATCAATTCCATCCAGTCAAACGGGTTCGCGGTGTTATATTCCTTCGCGAAGCCGAGCTGCGAGAGCAAGTGATCGGCAACATACTCGATGTAATCTCTCATCATGTCGGCGTTCATACCGACAAGCGCACATGGCAACGCATCGCACACAAACTCCTTCTCAATCTCAACCGCTTCGGTAACAATCTTTTTCAATTTTTCTTCACCCGGCGTGTTGTTTAACATAGTGTAAAGCAAGCACGCGAAATCTCTGTGCAAACCTTCATCTCTGGAGATCAACTCATTGGAGAAGGTAAGCCCCGGCATCATGCCTCTCTTCTTGAGCCAGTAGATGGAGCAGAAAGAGCCGGAAAAGAAGATGCCTTCGACGCAGGCGAACGCGACCAAACGTTCGGCGAAAGATTCAGAACCGTCAATCTGTTGGTTTAATGTAGAGTCGTATTATAGGTAAGTTTTCATTCACAGATCAAAGAAAAAGATCAAGCGAGGGTGCGGAGGGGTGCGCACAATTATCGCGCGCAAACGAAAAACAAAACACGCAACGAGAACACATACCCATTTCAACGCCCATTCCGCCTTCTTTTGCACGCACGGGATTGTGTCGACTGCCTTGAACAATCTCGTCTTCTCCACCGGATCTTTGATGTATTGATCGATGAGGAGGGAGTACATTTCTGTTGTTAATGAAAGAGATTTTTTTTTGTTTGCGTCAGTTTTTCTTCTTTTGGTCCTTTTTCCTTGACGTCATCGACTCGAAAGAGATCGTACAATCGCTTCCTTCACGGAAAGATGACGATGAAGAACGAGATAACGAACAAACGAACGCACCAGAGTGAATGTTCTCGATGGCAATTTGGAAGCCGTAAAATGCTCGTGCCTGTATTTAGAGCGGTTTCGGGTGAGTATTAATGTCGCAAGGTACGCTTACACATGCATATGCGTACGCACGAAATTGCGCAAAATTGGATGCACACATTTGTTCGATCCAAGAAAGAGAGACGAGAGAGAGAGAACCAACGTACCTCTGGGATTTGAACCTCCTTCATGAACCTAACGCCCAAGTTTTCCAACACGATGCCGTCCGAAGCGGCAAAGAAAGCCAAAACGTGCGAGATGAAGTGCTTCTCATCCGCGGTGAGCTTTTCCCAGTGCTTCATGTCGTCTTGTAAATCGACTTCCTCTGTTTGATTTCCAAATCATCCCAAGGAAAGAGAGAGAGAGAGAGAGAGAGAGAAAGAGAAGGGGTAAATTTTTGAAATTTTCACGCGATATCGAGAAGAAAGAAGAAGAGCGTCGTTTTGAAAGAAGCCAATCGTAAAGAAGAAACAGAACGTACCAGCGGTCCAGAACGACGCTTGAGCTTTCTTGTACTGCATTTGATTGCGAAAAGAGGAGAGGTGGTAACGTGAGTAACTCGCAAGAAATTTCAAAAGATTTCGAACACAAAAGGAGAGAGGAGAGAAAAAGTAAAATGACCAACGCGCGTACCATTTCCCAAACAGCGTCGTACTTCAACGGAAACAAAACGAAACGATCGTTCCCGCCGTCATCGAGGAGGGGTTCTGCGAGTTGTTGTTCTTCGGATGGCATCGTTGTGGTGGTGTTGTTATCGCGTAGCAAAACAAAGTGACGATTTGTTCCAGAAACGAAAAAGGAAAAAGCAACGGCTCTTTCTTGTTTTTCCATTTAGGGTATATGTCGTAGAAAGAGAAAAGAGAGGGGAGGAAGAAGATTTCGTCACATCAAGACACATCTTACGCGCGGCCAGACGTAACGTATAATGGGAAAAGTTCACGGTTCGCTCGCTCGTGCCGGTAAAGTCCGAGGTCAAACTCCGAAGGGTACGTTTGTGTTGTATTTTTGTGGTTCGCGTGGAGGATTATTGTATCGGAATTCGCACGCGAATTTTGTGGGAGAACGAAGCCCTCTCGTATATGCGGTGAAAATCGGCGCTCGGAAATGCGCTTTAAAAGAGGTGTCGCGAAGATGGATGAGATCGTGACAGCACGTTAGCAGATCACGAGTGCATGTTTGCGTTTATTTACTCTCTCTTTTTCCGCTCTCGTCCCATCCATGTTCTTTGATTATGTCGTGTGACTCACATAATTTTCTCTTTCTCTCTCGTACTGCACAATAGTTGCCAAACAAGAAACGAAGAAACGCCCAAAGGGAAGAGCGGGCAAGCGCATCGTTTACAACAGAAGATTTGTCAACGTCGTCGTCGGCCCGGGCAAGAAGAAGTCGCCGAACTCCAACGCCGCTTAATTTCATAGATTCTTGACTTATATATTACATTAGTTAAATTATAGCAGAATTATTGAAATGAGTTTGAGGAGAATAGCCGCACGATGCCGCTCTTCGTCTATAATCGAAGGAGGGCATCGACTTTTAGCATCAACAAATACAACTGTAGTCGATAATAAGAGAGTTTTGGTTTTGTCAACAGCATCTGCTTCGCTGTTTACCACGACAACAACGACGACAACAACAAATAGAGCAAACAAATTTTTAAATAGAAGAAGATTCGTAACCGCAACGGTGCCTCTTTCATCCACGGATGGAGAGGTGTTAAACCTTGGTCGCAGAGGTGGAGGTAGTCACCGAAGGGAAGACGCGGAATTATCAGCGTCGTCTAATTCTAGCAACACTCGCGAAATGGTTCGCAAATTCAAAGGCGTTGAAACCGCTTCTAAAGCTGAAATCAACAAGATTGAGTTGGCCCGAGTTCGTAAAGAGTTTGCACAGTGGTCGGCGGATTCCGGTTCGTCCGGAGTCCAAATCGCTGCTTTGACTGCTAAAATCGCGTACATGACGGAGCACTTAAAACTTCACAAGAAAGATAAGCATGGTCGCTTAGGTTTATCGCAAATGTTGGAGAGACGAAAGAAACTTTTGAAGTATCTTCGACGAACCAACGCGACGACGTATGAAACCGTGATTACTAAACTCGGGTTGAAAGACCGGAGTTTTGTGGAGGAACCGTTAGGTGCCAAGTGGCCCACGCGAGGTGGAAAGTAATAATTTGTTTGTTTGAGAAAAGGAATTGTTTAGGTCGAAATTGAAGTTGTAATCGAGCGAGAAAGATGGTACCGAATCGTAACTCAAAAAGTAGTGAACTTTTTCAGACACCCGACCCAAGTGCCAAGAAAGGATCTCTCAACACCAAAAGGACAATCTCTTTCTTTTTCCCTCTTTTAGCCACGTGTAATTCTTCTTCTTCTTCCTCAGAATTGCGACGCCCGTATTTCATCACGCGCGCGCTCACGATTCCTTCTACAATCATCGAGTAACTCTGGAAGTTGCCCGTGAACGTTTTTTCACCGCTCGCTCGCGATGTTGTACATTTCTTGTCTTCAACCGACGAGCGTTTCTCCGGCGTTAAACAATGGACGCCGCGCATCTAGTCAGCACAAAATAAAAAAGTCTGGCAAATTCGTTGAAGAAGATGCGACGTGTCAAACCACCTATTTTCTGGATAAACCGGGGTGCGTAGACGCGAGAATGAACGAACACGAACCGTGCGACGCGTCTTTGGCATGTCCTCTCGAACCGTTCGACATTTCTAAATGTTTGAAAAGGCATAAAGGCGTTTTAAAATGCATGGAAAATGCGGTTCGTTTCACGCAACGAAAGGAAATTTTATTCGTCTCTCCTTTACCCGGGTCGACGATTTACTTGAACGACGAAATCGTCACGGATAAGATGACGAAAATAGTCGAAGATGGCGCTCGATTGCGTTTCGCGAATGTCGAATACGTGATGACCATGGAAGCCTTTTGCCCGTTGGCTGCGTCGTCGAGATAAAGATAGTGTTGAAGAGAGTCAGGGAGAGGAAGAGAGAGGCGGCGACGTTGGATGTGTCACCACTGTCGCCGACGATGATCGTCGAAAAACAAACACCCTTTTTCATGATGTTGTATAACGTGTACCATTAACGAGAAGAATCTTTAGCGCCTCGAAAGAGAGCGTGTGAAAACAAAAGGATATTATACTACTACTAAATGCATAAAAACGTCGTTTTTGTGTCGTTTCTTGTCTTTTTTTTCCATCTTTTTTCCGTTGGAAAAAATTTTGTCAAGTCAGAAATGTCTCGTCCTCTCGCCATTTCTACATGTCTCTCCGACGACAACTCCTCCTACTGCACCAACGAAGAAGAACGACGACAACGACGACGACGACGACAACGATGCGAGCGTTACTGTGTAACAATACCACGACTCGGCGGGTTTCTGCGGCTGTCGCGTCGTGTTCTTCTTCTTCTTCTTCTTCTTCTTCTTCATTTTCAACAAACGCGATGAAGCAACGACAACAAATTTTGTCCCCGTCTTCGCGCGTTTTACCGCGTAAGAACAGAGTGAAAATCGTCGCCAAAATCGTCGACGACGATGAGAAAGATAACGCCGCTTCGATGATAAGTACCAACAACAAAAAGTACAAATGGGCCGTGGTTGGGTGCGATTCCGACGCTGGGGGGGCGTTAGCTATAATCCGAGGGGACTTTGTCGGCGACGTGCAAACGGTTGAGATTGTCGATGTTCCAACAATGACGGTTTCGGTGAACGGAAAAGCGAGGAGAAGATTGGACGTGGCTAAAATGATTGAAAAAGTGAAGGCAATGGACTTACCGAAAGATACGAACGGTGGTCATTCGAGTTTTGTCTTTGTGGAAGAAGGTGGCGTCGAGTTTGGCTTCAGTGCCCAGACGGCGTTTGTGCAAGGATATAATTTTGGTTTATGGAAAGGTGTTTTGGAATCGTGCGTGAACCCAGAGACGACAAGAGTGGAGGTGGTGAAACCCCAAGCGTGGAAGTTAGCGTTGGGGTTGAGTGGTAAGAAAACGAGCAAAGACGATTCGATCGAGATGGCGAAGATGGTCTTTCCAGAATCGGAAGATATGTTGCAAAGAAAAAAAGACCATGGAAGGGCGGAAAGTTTGTTGATTGCGGCATACGGACACGCAAGAGAGATCTTACAGAAAAACAGCGATGTAGAATACGCGGACATCGTCAGAGATGACGTGATGTGTAAACGTGTGTTTAACGTTTTGGAGCAAAAAGGATTGGTTTCCGAGAACGGCGTCGCGTACTTTGGACCATATTTCGGAAGAACCGGAATGGAGTTGAAACACGACTTGAAAATGAGAGGATTGAAAGTCTCAGGGACGAAGGGAGAGTTGATTTTACGTCTAGAGGCGGACGATTTGAGAAGAAGAAGCGAAAAAAAGGCGAACTGTAATGATAATAGCACTAGAACGGGCGAAGAAGAGGAAGTTTTAGAAGCGTAGACGATTTAGCCGAAAAGATATATATATATATATTGTGTGTGTGTGTGTGTGTGTGTGTGT
>MDSZ01019295.1_pt1 | contig 15588 bp, 10 predicted proteins | sample 811201 | NCBI WGS metagenome assembly MDSZ01 (sample SAMN05326647, study PRJNA326480) | marine metagenome | isolation source: seawater | place: Indian Ocean: North | collected 2010
AACAACAGCAAATGAGATAAGCAGCTTGGGTAAAGTAATGTCCATAAATGATGTAATGACGTACCAAGAACTGGTGCGAAGAGTCCCAATAGCAGACAATGTTGTTGAATATGCTGTTAGATTAGTATCATCAACAAGGATCTCCACAGAAAATGCTCCTAACTTTATCAAAGAGTGGGTTGATTGGGGTGCTGGACCACGAGCATCTCAATACCTAGTTTTGGGAGCCAAAACTCGTGCGATTCTTGATGGTAGACCTTCACCTGACATCAATGATATTCGAACATTAGCTTTACCAGTTTTAAGACACCGTGTATTACCTAATTTTAATGCTGAAGCTGAAGGAATGAAAATAGATGATATCCTCAATCAGTTATTGGATCATTTAAAAGAATGATTTTGGATATTGAAAAAAATAAAAAAAAGTTCCTGAACCCGGATACTGTTGCATTATTAAATACTATGTCTCTTAGGGCACGATTGGTTGTAGAAGGTTATATAATTGGAAATCATCGGAGTCCTTATCACGGATTTAGTGTAGAGTTTGCTGAACACAGATCTTACAATCCGGGTGATGAAATTCGTCATATTGATTGGCGTCTATATGGAAAAACTGACCGTCTTTATATCAAAAGATATGAAGAAGAAACAAATCTACGCTCTCATTTAATACTCGATACAAGTAGTTCAATGAAATACTCAAGCGGCGGAATAACAAAATTACAATACGGAAACTATTTAGCAGCTGCTTTAAGTTACCTAATGATTAATCAGCAAGATGCTACAGGACTTGTGCAATTCGATGAAAGAATTAAAACTTTCATCCCCCCTAAATCCAATCAAAATCATTTAAATGCTATTTTATCTCGTCTTGATGATAATGCCACTGGAAAAGATACAAAGATAGAACCCGTTCTTCATCAAATGGCAGAAAAAATAAAAAAGCGTGGACTTGTTATTCTTTTATCAGATTTGTTTGATGACCCTAATAGTATAATCTCAGGATTAAAGCATTTTAGGCATAACAACCAAGAAATAATTGTAATTCAAATACTTGACAGAAATGAGATGGAATTTAATTTTAATAAAAGAACAAAGTTTTTAGATATGGAAACTGGAGAGGAAATTACAACAGAACCATGGCATTTCAGGTCAGACTACAATAAGCTCATAAAAGATATGCAGAAGTTTTACCGCACAGAGTGTCGTCGACAACGTATTGACTACGTTTGTTTATATACTGATGAATACTTTGATATTGGAATCACAGAATATTTAAATAAAAGAAAAAAACTAGGTTGATATTTTTAAGAATCAGTGGATTCAGCAATATCTCTTTTATATCGCAATAGCTCCAGCGTCTTTTTATATTTCTCAGTATTTTCAACATCTACCATCATAACAGATTTAATGCTTTTTTCTGCTTTTCTATACCACCTTGCAGCTTTGTCTAGGTTTTTAGAAAATCCATTGGTTGCATTCATATAGTTATCACCTAGCCCTTCATAAGAAACTGCCATTCCTAGGGCGGCTTCAAAATCATCTTCATTTAAAAATAATGCCTCATCGAATGCTTTCTCTGCTGCGTCATGGTTTTTCATTTGATTATGAATTACTCCCATGTTATAGTAAAGATCCGCCTTAACTATTTTATCAGATTCATTATCAATTGCGTTTTTAAAGACCATTATTGAAAGCTCTTTGTTACCCATATCATAATGAACCGACGCAAGCTCTCGAAGCGCTTTGCTATTTGACCCATCTATAGAAACAGCCTTTTCGTATAATTTTAGAACTTCACCAGAACTTACTCCGATTCTCTGCAAAATTTGTCCAGCAGCAAAATTCGCATCAAAGCTTTCTGGAGCAACTTCGACAGACCGCATTGAAGATTTTTTTGCTAAATCTTTGTCTCCTAAATCAAAATAACACTTAGCAAGGGTTGAGTGGGTATTTGCATCTTTAGGATTAATCATAGCTGCATTCTCGAAATGAGATATAGCTTCACCAAGATACTTTATTTTATCATCCGGATATTTATTAATTAACTTAAATTTTTCGACTCCGGCGTTAAACTCATTTGCCCAATAGAATTCTATATAATTGTTTACAGTTTCTTTTACTGATCTAAATGATGAACGAACTTCAACAACCTTGTTTGAGTCTATAGCTAACGCTTTTCTAAACATTTCAATCATTTGTGCCCAATCACCATTTTGGGCATAGATCTCAACGCCCATTACAATAGGGATCTCAGGATTATCTGGCTCTACTGCCATTGCCTTTGGTAACCACTCTTGGGCTTTAGACAAATCTTGCTGCTGAATTGCGAGCTTGGCTGTTGTATACTCCTGACTTGAACATGATATAATTATAAATGTTGATAATAAAAAATAAAGATTTCTTTTAATTGTTTTCACTATTGTATCCTAAAAATTAATTGTTTGAACTTAAACTTATGGTTCAAGGTTTTTCAAGTGGTTGTAATTGAATTAATTCTTTTCAAATATTCACCTTTATTTATATCTAGCATAGCGTTAACACCAAAATCTTGAATACAAAATGATGCCATTACTGTCCCTCTAGCCATACAATTTGAAATACTTAGTCCTTCCACAAGACCACTAATAAAACCCGCTCCATAGGAGTCTCCTGCACCAGTAGGGTCAACAACTTTGCAATTGGAAACAACGCCTACAGAAATCGCATTATTTTTGGTATATGAAATTGATCCTTTGCTTCCACATTTTACAACAACATTTTCTGGACCCATGTCAATTACTTTTTGGGCGCCTTTATTTAAGTCCCTAGTTCTTGTTAACTCAATAAGCTCAGATTCATTAATTAAAAGAATATTAGCACACCTAATTACTGCTAATAATTCATCATAGGTTGAATTGATCCAAAGATTCATTGTATCCATAATTATTTTAGGATTAGAATTACATTGCTGCAGCACATCAAGCTGCAGAGCGGGATGAATATTAGCCAGAAAAACCCAATTTGCTTTTTTGTTAACCTCTGATAGTTTTGGCTTGAAATTTTCAAATACACCTAAATCCGTAAATAAAGTATCTCTATCATCATTATTTTTATGGTACCGCCCTCCCCATCGAAAAGTTTTCCCCTCTTCTATTTTCAAATCATCAATATTATCGCAGAATTCTTTAAAAATTAGTTTCCCTTTATTGGGGAAGTCTTGACCTACAACCCCTACTAAATTAACAGAGCAAAACCTTCCTGCACTGATTGATGCATATGTAGCAGAACCACCTAATAGATCTTCCCTTTTCCCAAAAGATGTCTCTATAGTATCAAGCCCTATTGAGCCTACGATCAAAACAGTATTATTTGTCATCTGTAAATTAATTATATATTAAAATAGGTAAATAAAACAGACTAAATTTGCCTAAATAAATTTAAAGTTTCTTAACTTGCTAGAAATCGTATCGAAATGTATATTTTAATATTATGAGTTCCAAAACCTTTGCAATCATTACAGATATTCACTCAAATATTGCTTCACTAGAGAAAGCTATCAGTATTATTGATCATTATGATACTAATATAGATCAAATTATGTGTCTCGGAGATTGCTTTTCATTAGGACCAGAGCCAGAAAAAGTTTTAAAAGCATTACAAGAAATGAAAAGTTGTATTTTTGTTAGGGGAAATCACGACAGATATTTAATAGAAAAACTGTGGGAAGATGAATTACCTTCATTAGAGGGAATGGATCCCTATGATCCCATTACTAAGGCAATAGTCCAAAATGAAAAATGGACAGCAGAAAAAATAGGTGAACCTGGAATTGATTTTATAAAAAAAATGAAAATTGCTCACAGAGAAACTATCGGCTCTACGTTAGTAGAGTTTTCACATGCCTGGTACCAAAGAGATGATAAACCTCCTTCTACAAAAGAAGCTTTGAGCTGGCGTGATAATGTAATAAAGCAAAATCCAAAGATAAAAAAGACAGTATTTGTACACGGGCATGTCCACGTACCGAGAAATCAGGAAATAGAAAATCTTACTATTTTATGTCAAGGAGCCACGGGGTTACCATTTGACAGAAATAAGAAAGGTGCTGTAGCCTTTCTTACCATAAGCGATAAAATAAAATGGGATGTCTTCAGATATGATTATGATTTTGATTCTACTATAGACATGTTAGAAAAAAGACAACCTCCCTTTTATAAAAATCTCAAAAATACTGTCAAGTTTGCTAGCATTCGAAATGATATTTAAAATCATATAAAATTTTTTAAATATTAATAATATTAATGGCTTATTTTGATCATAGTGCCACAACCCCGGTACATAAAGATGTTCTAAGTCGAATGCATGAAATTCAGTCAAGGTCTTTCGGGAACCCCTCAAGCAATCATAAAAAGGGACGGCAAGCTAAATCAATAATTGAAGAAGCCCGAAACCAAGTTTCAGAATCTATAGGTGCAGCCCCAAATCAAATTCTATTTACAAGCGGTGGAACAGAATCGAATAACCAAATATTATTTTCAATTATTGGAAAAACTAAAAACCATGTCATTACATCTAAAATTGAACATCCTGCAATTTTAGAGACCTTACATGAGCTAAAAAAATTTGGAGTTGAATATGATACTATATCTGTTGATAAATATGGTAAAATCATCTTCAATAATCTGAAAAGTGCTACAAAAAATAATACTGGATTAATATCTATTATGCTTGCAAATAACGAAGTTGGGACAATACAGCCAATAAAAAAAATAACTGAATACGCTCAATCTAACTCCATTCTAACCCATACAGATGCGGTACAATGCCTAGGTAAAATACCAGTAAACGTAAAAGAATTAGATGTAGACTTTCTCTCATTATCTGCTCATAAGTTCTATGGTCCCAAAGGCGTAGGAATTTTATTTACAAAAAATCCTGAATTAATTAATCCATACATCCTTGGAGGAGGGCAAGAGTTTAATCTTAGAGGCGGAACCGAAAATACGGCTGCGATTGCTGGAATGGGACTTGCAGCCAAAATTGCAACTAATAAATTAAAGCAAACAAGAATGCATTTGAATAAATTAGAGATTTTTTTTAAGAGCGAGCTAATGAAAATTTTTCCAAGAGTGATATTTAATGAAAATGTGGAATCAAAACTACCTGGTCTTGTAAGTGTTTCCTTCCCAAAAAATAAATCAAGTATCTTATTAGCTAAACTTGATAGATTAGATATTTCAGTATCTAATGGATCAGCATGTGGTTCTGGAATTATAAAACCATCTAAAATCCTCAGCGCCATGGGGATTGAAGATGATTTAAATCTCTCTACGCTTCGCATAAGTTTTGGAATAAAAAACACAATTAAAGAAATAAATGATCTTTTATCAGCGCTTAATTCTATTTTAGTCAAATGAAAGATAGCATAATAGTAGGATTAAGTGGAGGTGTAGACAGTGCTGTTGCGGCTGCAATCTTGGTAGAAAAAGGATATCAGGTTGAAGGTCTTTTTATGAAAAACTGGGAAGAGGATTCAAAATTTTGCACATCTGAGCAGGATTATAAGGATGCACTTCAAATTTGTAATTCTATTGATATCCCTTTGCGGTCGGTAAATTTTTCTAAGCAATACTGGGAAAAAGTATTTAAAAAATTTTTGATTGAATACAAATTAGGAAGAACACCTAATCCGGACATTTTATGTAACACTGAAATCAAATTCAAAGCATTTCTAGATTATGCTCTTGAACTAGGAGCAAATAAAATTGCTACTGGACATTATGCGATAAATAAATCTAAAGATGGATGTCAAAACCTATATAAAGGTAATGACGCTAACAAAGAACAGAGCTATTTCCTCTATGGATTAAACCAAGAGCAACTTTCACATGCACTGTTTCCTCTAGGGACTTGGAACAAGGAGAATGTTCGAAAGAAGGCACTAGAACTTGGGTTTTTAAATTTTAACAAAAAAGACAGTACCGGGATATGCTTTATTGGCGAACGCCATTTTAAAGACTTTTTAAAGAATTATATACCCTCACAACCTGGAGATATAGAGTCAATTAATGGTTGTGTTATCGGACGACATGAGGGCTCAATGTATTATACCATCGGTCAACGAAAAGGACTTGGAATTGGAGGTGTAAAGAATAGTAAAGAGTTACCTTGGTATGTTGTTGATAAAATTACAAAAAAAAACAAACTGATTGTTGCACAAGGGAAAAATAACTCGCAGTTATATCATCAATATTTAGATTGTTCTAATGTTCATTGGATATCTGGAGATGCTCCAAAAAAAAATAATCTAAAAGCAAAGATTAGGTATAGAGGAGATGATTCGGATTGTAGCATTCAGATTACGGATTCAAAGTCTGTATTAGTTAACTTTAAAAATCCGCAGTTTGCAATCTCGCCTGGACAATCGATAGTTTTTTATTATAAAAGTTTATGTTTAGGCGGAGGAGTTATAAACTCAAGGTGGAATTAAATTAAAAACAAACTTCTTAATTATTTTAGAATCACACCACTATTATTAAATTCAACACGTAATGATATTTAAAATTAAAAAAATACTTTCTTTTTCCCTGCTAATCAGCATTACACAAGCTCAGTTTATTTCAAACTCCCATTTAGGGACTTTACCATCAGAATTAAATGGTGGCTATGAAAATCCTGGTAATAGTTTTCTCGATCCAAGCCGGTTTAATATTAATCAAGCATTTAGTATGAATATGATAAACTCCGGGGGACAGTCACTGTCTTTAGCTTCTTTTGCTAATAACATAAATTACAAGTTTTCTGAAAATATAGATTTAAATGCCAATATTGTTATTTCAAATCCATTAGGCCATGGGTTGACAAATAACCCGATGAGAAAAAACGAAGCTCAAATTAGTTATGATGCTGGGATAACTTATAGACCAACTAAAAATACTCTATTCCAAATTCATTTAGCTTCATATGATGGTCTATATTATCTTAATCGCTTTAGCGGTAGAACCGCTGATCGATTCAGAAATTATAATAGAAATAAAAATATATTTGAATTAGAATAAGTGTCTCGGAAAAATCGTAACCGGTCCAGCTATAATAAAAAGCGGCTTCAAAAACAAAATGTGCTTCTTAATGGAGCTATTGCAATAGTTGGTATTCTTATAATGGGATTTTTCATTTCCTTCTCAAAAAACCTGACACATAATGGTATCCCATTAGAAGTGACATTTCCAGAAACAAACACCGAACCTATCTTAGCGGAAAAAGTTTATGAGAAAAACCCAATACAAAATATAAAAATTGAAGTATTAAATGGCTGTGGAGAAAAAGGAATGGCGGCTCTAGCCTCAAAATTTTTAAGAATGAATAAGCTTGACGTTGTTAGAGCAGATAACGCAGAGCATCATGAATACATTAAAACTATAATTATACAACGAAATGAAAATATTAAGAGTTTAGACATGGTAACTAAATCCTTTGGAATTTTAAATACTGACAAAGAAAGGGTAAAAATAATTCCGGATGAAACTCTGGGGGTTGACGTTACGGTGATCATAGGTAAAGATTATCGATCTTTTCAATCCTTTAATGATTTTATTGAAATAGAATAATATTTGGCAAGAACACAAAAAGGTACTAATAGAGAAGTAAAACTAATTTCCGAGATAGTTGATCTAGCTTTAGAAAAAAAGGCTATTGATATAATAAGTCTTGACCTGAGAGGATTATCGTCTGTCTCTGATTATTACTTAATCTGCTCTGCTGATAGTGAGCCTCAGGTCAAAGCAATATCTGATAATATTAAAAATAATACTTTAAATAAACCTTTTCACCTAGAAGGATACGAACAGTTCCGATGGGTTTTACTAGATTATGGTGAAATTATGGTGCATATTTTTCGTACAAAAGATAGAGAATATTATAATTTAGAGAAACTTTGGGCAGACGCTGAACTTTTAAAATATTCTGATGAAATCAATAAAAAAAAATCTTTGTAACTATATAGACAGTGCTCTTTCCTTACTTGATTTTCCAAGAAAGAATTATTCTTTAATTCCACCAAAAAGTTCTTCTTTTGGAGATATTTCTTCTAATGTTGGGTTATTAGTTGGTAGCGGACTAAAAAAAAATCCAATGACATGCGCACATCAAATATTAGATGAATTAAATAAAAATGATCTTAAAAACATAAAATCAATAACAGTTACTAAACCTGGATTTATCAATTTTTTTATCGAGGATTCTTTTTATCAAAACTATATCGGTACTATAAATTCTCTAAAGTCAAAATTTGGAAGAAGCTCAATCGGAAAAGGTAAAAAAGCCAATGTAGAATTTGTTAGTGCAAACCCAACTGGACCATTAACTGTAGGGCATGGTCGCAATGCCGTTATAGGTGATACTGTATCAAATATATTAGTGTGGAATGGCTTTGATGTTACTAGAGAATATTACTTTAATAATGCGGGCCGACAAATGCGCATTCTGGGAGAGTCTGTTAAAGCTCGTTATTTGGAACTTTCTGAAAAAGATATTGATTTTCCTGAAGATGGTTATCGTGGTAACTATATCAAAGAAATTGCTCAAGAAATTTTTGATATCAATCCTGAAGATTTAAATCAAAACAAAGAATATTTCAAAGATTATGCTGAAAAAAATATTTTTATTGATATAAAGAAGAGCTTAAAAAAATTAGGAATTAAATTTGATATCTATACAAATGAGAAAATGTTCTATGAAAACGGCGACATCGATTTATTGATTAGTGAACTTAAAGAAAAAAAATTAATTTATGAGAAAGATGGAGCCAAATGGTTTCGTGCCACTGAACTAGGAAAAGAAAAAGACAAGGTTTACGTTAAAAGCACAGGAGAGCCAACTTATAGGGTTCCCGATACTGCGTATCATAGAAATAAGCTAAATAGGAAATATGATTTAATTGTAGACGTGTTTGGGGCTGATCATGCTGATAGCTATGTAGATGTGTTGCTAGCTCTGGAGGCATTGGGTTATGATACAAAACCAATAAAAATTCTCATATATCAGTTTGTAACATTAATAAAAGATGGGAAAAAAATAAAAATGTCTACAAGAAAAGCTGATTTCGTAACTCTAGATAAGTTATTAAATGAATTAGGACCTGATGTTGTAAGATATTTTTTTATAATGAGGAGCGTGAATTCACATCTAGACTTCGATTTAAATTTAGCTTCAGATCAATCAGATAGTAACCCTGTTTTCTATCTTCAATATGCCTATGCCAGAATATGTAACATTATAAAACATGGAGAAAATAATTTGCTTAGCTTGAAAGAGAAATATGATCAAACTCTTTTAAGCCACAATGACGAATTAAAACTTCTCAAACACATAGTCCTCTTCCCAGAATTAATTGAGACAGCGAGCAAAACGCTAGAGCCACAAAATATTGCCACATATCTTCAAGACCTTGCGGCTCTATTTCATAGTTTTTATGGAAAGTGTCGCGTTGTATCTGATGATTTAGAATTATCAAAAGCAAGATTAAATTTAATTTTTTCTGTCAAAATAACGTTAGAAAACGGCTTTAAAATTCTAGGAATAACTGCACCTGAAAAAATGTAGTACCATGTAAAGGTACCACTATTTAATTAATATCATTTTCTGATTATGAACTTGCGCTCCAGCACGTACTTGAATAAAATACATGCCAGAACCTACATCATTAGAACTTTTAGATTTACCATCCCAATAGATTGTATGTCTTCCTGGTGAAAAATTAATTCTTCTGCTTTCAAATATTAAATTTCCCAATAAATCAAAAATTTTATAATCAACATCCGCTTGTTTTGGTAAGTCAAACCTAATCATAGTATTTGCATTAAAAGGATTAGGATAGTTTGGGTAAACAATAAATTTTTCAGGCAGTAATTTCATATTAACATTGAATGTGCCATTAGATAAAATTCTTCCGTTATTATCAAAAAATCGATATTGAATTTTTCCAGTGAATAACTCTTGATCTGTTTGGGGTATTTTAATGGAAAGTGAATCATTTAAACCATTTTTATCAGCAATCCCAAACATAACTAGTTGTGACACATTATCGATAGAATGAAAGATTGATGTATTAGGACTCACGTCACCTATTTTAAACTCTGTTATTTCTAAATTTGTTTCTCCTATTAAAACTTCAGACATAAAAGAGTTTTTAGGAACTTCTAATTTTAATTTTAGGCTTTTTATATTTCCCGTCTTTGCTAAAATTCGATCTGATGACGTCGTTAAATCAAAACTTAAATTTTGGTAACGCCATTGCCACATTTTAGCAAATGCTTTTAAATCCTCTATGTCTGCTACACCATCAGGCTCTGGTCTTATATTTGGTGGATGTTTTTTATATGGAGCTAGATCTATGTCCGGCCAGCGCGAATTAAATAATAATATGTCTTGTAAATTAATATCATAGTCATCATTTAAATCACCCCATATAGGCGTAAAAAACTCTAGAGTATCTGTTATAAATAATGCATTATAAGCTAAGGCACTGTCTAGATATACTTTTATCGTATCATAGCTGTATAGAGTGTCTTCCCAGGTAATTGTAATCATTGAATCAGCGTAAGATTGCGAAAAAACAAATCCTGTGTCTAGATTAGTTACCACATCAATATTATAGAAAAACACCTGCCTATTAAACTTTATCTTTATTGTGTCATCTGAGAATACTGATAAAAACTTTGTAGATAAAGAATCATTAAAATCTGGTATTATTTTTACAATTTGAGGAACAGAATCATCAAAATAAATTCCATCTGTCTCAGATACAACTGATTTATTTGAGGCTAAATCTACCGCTCTCAAAAAAGTTCTATATTCAATATCTCTTTGCAAACTTAATCCAGTAATTGTCGTCCCGTTTAAATTATCAACAATGTTCCAATCCAAAATACTTGTAGTGTCGCATATCAAATCACATGTTCCAATAGATAGCTCATAGTTTTTTATTCCAATATTGTCAGAAAAACCTTCCCACCTATATAGAAGAGATGTAGAGTCAATTGTATAGTCTAATTCTATAACCCAATCACCATCATAGATCTTTCCTGTATCGGGTCTTAGAAGATCAATAACAACACCATCACTAAATAAAGTATCAGAACGATTCCCCGCTGAATCTTTGATAAAAACAGAAGTATAATACTTAAGCTCATTGACCAAACTTAATTCTGAGATTATCGCTTGGGCCTCTTCCTGAATTGAATCCCAGCTAATTGTATCTTGGTGCACATATTCTGATAATGATGAATCTAATCCTATCTTTAAATAGGCATTGCGAATATTTGACAAGGTATCAACTTGTGACCAAAACAGAGATAATGAATCAGATTTATTATAGTAATCTAGATCTAACGTATCCGATCCCTCATTGAGCAAAGAAATTTGAGGTGGAATTTTATCAAATAAAATTTTACTACCATCCGAAGTCATAGATAAAGTATCGCTAGCATTACCTGCTGAATCTGTTGAAAAAATTGAAAACATTAATAATCCCTCTCGAGTTTCGTTGTGTAGATCATATGTAGATGACCACTCAAGTCCACTATTGTTTGCAATTAAGTCTACTGTATCCTCATTGAAAGTTAGTATTGGACCTTTTAATCCTTCATCGCTAATGAAACTTAGACTTGCTTGGTCTCCAACCTTAACCCAATATGATTCAAATTCATTAGAATTAGTTAAAGATATGTTATACAGCTGCGGTCTTGTTTCATCAATGTGAATAGAATCTTGAAATGCAGTACCTACTGTACTGTTACCAGCTCGATCTCTTATTGTTGCTGTAAACCTTACATTGGATCCCTCGGAATAACTTGGTAATGATATAAAATTATTTCTAAGTAAGCTTACATTTAATAACCCCAGTGTGCTTATGCGTATTGGATCACCGGTGTCTGTGAACGGCTCACCATCAAAACTTAATTTTAGTTGGACCTCACCATCAAGCAAACTTTGATCCTGATCTGATATTGGAATCACAATTACTATACTATCACTATTAGAATTCCAGTATCCTTTTTCATTGATCAAACCTTCAACATATACTGTGTCAACAGAAAAATTTGATGGTGGAGATTGATCAAATAAAACATAGCTACTATTTGAACCATATGTTGTATCTATAGCAATACCTGTATTCCCTACCCAATCTTCAAACTCTATTGTAAATCTTAAATAGCCTTCATTTTCTGAGCCATCAATAATATGAAAAGCTCTATATTTATTATCTCCTAGTTCTAAAATCTCTACTGCAGATTCTCCAGCGATAGTAATAATTTGATTAGAGCGCAATTTTTCACTAGCATAAAAGTCAACAAAAATTGTATCTCCAATAATACACAAAGAAGTATCATTTGAATTATTACTGAAAATAAAATATGAATCTAATGTAGGTAAGGTTTTATCGTAACGAACCTGGGTTAAATCATTTGTAGTGCTTATTGAGTCTGAATTATTTCCTGCAGAATCAGTAACGATAATATTAAAACCCACAATACCCTCCTGCTCAGTACCTATAAATGTATGTGTTGCTGTAAAGTTTAATGAATCACGAATAGGAATATTTTCATTGTCAGCTAATACTAAATTAATATTCTTCATTATTTCCGATATTGAAAAAAGAAGGGTGTCGGTATCACCTGTTTTTGCAAGTGAATCACTGTAAAAATTATTTGTTTTGATGCTGACATTACTAATCTGTGGTGCTGTCTTATCAAAACAGACCCTGCTTCCATCTGTTGTAGTATCTGCATCATTTCCTGAAAGTCCTCCAAGATCTGAAAAGGAAATAAGTAATTGTAAACAGTTTTCATCATCGCTGTTGTCCATTATGATGTAACCATTATGATCAGGACTATTAATTGGTGTTTCTTGAGTAGAGTTTCTTCCTCCTATTTGTATTAAACTATTCGACAATGGCTCATTTGCAATTAGCTCAACAAATACAGTGTCTCCTATTTTTGCCCATGAGCTATCTTGATTGCTAGACCACATCCTTACAGAAACTATTTCTGGCGGTCCAACATCATGATTAACAAAGCTTCCATCAGACGTGCTAATTACTTGGTCCCCTCTGTTACTTGCGTAGTCCATATAATCAATAGTAAATGGAAGTATCCCAGCAGAATCAACTCCCTCTCCTACTATTGATATTGTTGCAATTATAGTATCCAACGATTGAGTAATATTAGCAACTCGATTAGATATTGTTACTGATATGGAATCAAAAATTAATGCGCTATCTGGAATAAACTTTAGATAAACGTCATCATCAGCAACGCCAACCATTTCATTTACACTATTGTTTGATGTAATATTAACCCAATTTAAATATGGAGGTTTTTTATCTAAAATTACTTGACTATTATCTGACGTATTTGAAACTGTATCGCTAACCAAACCGACTGAATCTGTAACGGTTATGCCAAACCGAACCGCCCCCTCAGGATCTGAATCTTGTATTAAATATGATGCAAGGAAATGTCTCCTATCCTCTGATATTATACTTGCTGATTGGCCAACAATTGATACTGATTGATCTATTATTAATTCTTCTGCTACAAATGAAATCAGTACACTGTCCCCAACCTTCGCATAGTTAGATTTGATATTGTTTGAATAAATGCTAATACTATCTAAAGTTGGCTTTGTATTATCAAAAAATACACTGGTACTATCGGTAGTCTCCGCAAACCCGTTTGCAGGGTTTCCACTAAGATCTACTAGGTCATTAATCAAAAAAGGAATAATCCCCTCTGAATCTGTTGCTTGCATAGTGTAAGTACCTGTCCATACAGAATCGCCCTCAAAACTTGTAACCGAAGCAGGATTACCTGCGATAGTTACGCTAGGGTTAGATAACAATGGTTCTGTTTCAAAATTCAATGATATAATATGACCAATAGTTGCCAGACTTGAATCTGAAAAGTTAGAAACACAAGAAACCGACTTTAAGACTGGAGGAGTTTGATCTATTATCAATTTATTTAAACTAATCTCTCCAGTTTTTTCTAAGTCTACTCTATCAGTAATCACAGCTCGGACTTTTATTGTGTCATTATCAGAAAAACTATTTAGGCTTTCTATCTGATTAGCTGTAATTGTGAAAGTTTTGTGATTTGATAAATCTGAGGGAGATATTTCATAGCTGGATCCTAATATTTCAAAAGGACTGCTACCAATCGAGCCCCAAACTTGGATACTACCCTTAATTAAGCTTGTATCATTATCAACTGGGACATTGACCTCTAGACCTGTATTTGTAGAATTCCAGATATTAACAATTAATGTTCCTCCAATAGTTAAAACTGAATCGGTTGTAAAATCTGAGGGTGGTGTTCGATCAAAAATCACATAGCTATTATTACCAGTCTCACTGACCGGAATACCGTCATTACCTGCACAGTCGTTATGTGTTACACTGAACTGAACGGGTCCCTCTGGATCATTCTCAGTCATAGATCTAAATGCATGTACGTCTTTGCTATCATTTATGTAATCTAAACCGTATCGCCTACCTAAATATTGGTAAGTCTGCGTTAGTTCTGATTCTGATAGTTCTCGGTCATATAATAGAATTTCAGAAATATAAGAATCATTAAACTTGTTTCCTGTTCTATTTTGATTGATACGATAATGCTCAAATGTTCTTCCACTGGTAGTTTCCTGTGAGTTTACTTGTTCACCATCAATAATAGTCGCAGTGCTAGCTGTAGAACCCAAAACACCATATAACTTTAACTCATTGTCCCAAGTTTCAAATGGAATTGTTGACCCCCCTGTGTAAAAATTAAAATTATCTCCTTGTTTAGAGATCTGAAAATGAACTGAGTTATTTGGTGTCCCGTTAGAAAAAAAAGCATCATATGTTTGCGGTGTGCCTTTTTGGGCAAAAACAATAAACAATGAAAAATCAGTTGCCGTCCACTGATTAGAGCCAAGCTCATGTCGAAGTGCATCGTTCTCAGACTTATTGAATTCTAAGGCATTTTTTCCAGAAAACAAGTTTTCATTTAAAGTAGGAAGTCCTGATCCACTTACTGATATACAATCAGCACCATTACCAGATTTGTCTTTCCAAACATTTACATCGGAGCCTGTCAAACCGTCTTCATTTAAACCCTCAACCACACCATCTCCATCAATGTCGTCAGCATCTAGCCATAATTTTAATCCGTTTGTTACAATAGTTCCACCACTACATTGGGTAAATCCACTATAAGTAATACCAGATGTATCTCTTAAAATAACAGTCGTATCCGAAATTGTTATCTCGGTCAAATAAGTTGTTTCGCTTCCCGTAAATTCTAATCTTACCGTATCACCAACAGTAGCCCAATTAATATCTGATCTATTGGATTTAATATTAACATTTGAAATAGTTGGAATAGTTTTATCATAAAAAACATTGATTAATCCAGTGGCTCCACCAATATACGTTCCAGAATTTCCCATATAATCATCGGTAGAGATTGATATATTACCAATATAACCTTCCGGCTCATTTCCTAGTGGAGAAGATATTGCTTGGAATCTATTATTGCCTAAGTCACTCTCGGTAGCACTATTCCC
>MDSZ01161413.1_pt1 | contig 15585 bp, 20 predicted proteins | sample 811201 | NCBI WGS metagenome assembly MDSZ01 (sample SAMN05326647, study PRJNA326480) | marine metagenome | isolation source: seawater | place: Indian Ocean: North | collected 2010
AGGCGAGGGTGAAGGCAAGGGTGAGGGCGAGGGCAAGGGCAAGGGCAAGGGCAAGGGCGAGGGTGAAGGCGAGGGTGAGGGCGAGGGCGAGGGCGAGGGTGAAGGCGAGAAAGAGGGCAAGGGCAAGGGCGAGACGGGAGGTACGCCAGGAAGCCCTGAGCGGGGGAAGGGCAAGGGTGACGGAGAGAAAGAGGGCAAGGGTGAGGGCAAGGGCGAGGGCGAGGGTGAAGGCGAGAAAGAGGGGAAGCAGTTGGGCAAGGCGAATGGTGAGGGTCAAGAGAGTTCTCGCAATGGAGAGAGAAACGCGACCTTGCCAAGTGAGGGTGTGGTGGAGCGAGTGTTGCGAGGAGAGGGGAAAGCGTTGGACCCAAGCGAGGCTATGAACGTGGCCTTCAAGGGCAACAAACCAGCGGTTGGGCATGAAGTGTGGGTCGGACACGGTGTCGAGGCGCGAGTGATCAGCGACAAGGAGATGAAGCGGATCATGCGAGTGCGCTAAGGTGAGGCGGGGAGGTGAGGCGGGGAGGTCGGGTTCGGAGGGGAAGGCCGAACTCGGCGCGGGGCGCGGGACGCGCCCATCCCTCATGAGTTCACGCGAGGATCGCTAGGGGGGTAGGGTGAGGCGTTAGGCTCGACAGAAAGAGATCACCCTTTCTGTCTGCTACAGATTCCTATTTCTCGTGGGAGGGGCGGATATTGGTGAGGTAACAGAAATGGGGGATAGGGTGTCAGGAGAAGAAACCTTCCTTCTTTTCTCTCCGCCTTCCCTGACAGAAAGAAACCTCATGATTAACAAAACAGATTACGGATTCGAGTTGGACCTTGAAGCTATCCCCTACGTCAACGGGTGGACGAATGTCTACATGAGAAACTCGGTAGGGGCTTGGATGCTTCGCACCCTCTCTCGCGACCTCTTGGGTGTTCGAGTTGGGGTTTGGATGGAGGATCGGGAAACCGCGTATAACGCTTACTCATTTCGTGTAGAGATGCGCGAGAGAGGGTGTGGGGAGCAATGGGCGGTGTGGAGCCGATACTCGCTTAGGGTCGCTAGGGGCAACGGCGCGTACAAGTACAAGGGGATCTACGTTAACTCGCTTGCAGATGCGCTGTCGGCAAGCGGGGATGAGATCAATGAGGTCTTGAGTAACATCAAGGCTGACATCGACCACCTAATGGCTTTCTTTGGCGCGACAGGAGAACAGAAATGATCTGTTCGGTCACTTCCAATGGGTGGGTCGAGTACCCTTACCGAGACGTGAGAAAGTTCATTCCCGCCCTCAGCGAATGGAAAGCGAGAAAGAGAGTTCATTGCCTCTCCTCAGCAATGAGCTACACCCTCAGCGCAAACCTACTCGCGGTTCGGGTGTTGATCTATAAAGGGGAGAGCGGAGGCGGAGAGCAGGTCTTCTTTGTAGACGTGGAGTACAAAGAGCGGGGAGAGCAGGAATGGTCAAAGTGGACAAGCAATCAGGCTTCACTCCCTCAAAAGGTGGACGTGTACAATGGCGAGATTGACATGAACCGTCACCCGCCTCTTGAGGAGATGAGAGAGAACGTCAAAGACGACATTAACCACCTAATGACTTTCTTTGGCGCGACATTCGCCTGATCTGACGGACGCTGAAGAGGACGAGGGGTGAGTGCGGAGAGAGGGCGATAGAGGGTCTGGAGGCGCGGGGCTTAGGCGTGTGGCTCCGCATCCCTGTGAGTTCACGCTTTAGGTGAGTTCACGTTTCTGTAAATTCGCGCCAAAAACTCGCTAGAGCTGCGCGGGACTCCGAAAATGCCATATTGAAAACGCATTGAAAATGAGAAACCTATTTCTGAACCATGTTTGAACCATGTTTCTTTCTCCTCTCCCGATCTCTCTCCCTTATAGGGTTCAGACCTCGCCCCCCCTCTCTTCTGATCGCCTCACCTACTAAGAAAGAACATAGGTTTCTTTCTCCAGAGGGGGGGTCTTTTGAGAGAGATTTTTCCTTTTCTCAATCTCGAAAAGTGTCGGTCATATATTATTTGAGTCTGATTTTTTGGGTTCAGATTTTGAAGGGGTGGTTTTGAGATATTGGTGGGGTAACAGGTTTCGGATATGTCTTATGTAGGGCGATACTGTCCTATGACCAATAAACATAGAGAGAGGGAATCTCATGGGTCGGCGAAGCACTTTAACAAAGAGACAGCGAGATAATATTGTTAAGTTTTATCAGGGTGGGGCAAAGATTTCAGAGCTTGGGAGAAAGTACCGCAAGAGTCCTTCTGTCATAACAAATATCTTAAAGAAGGCGGGAGTTTATGAGGTGTCTTCTCGCACTAAGACTAAAGAGATCAGAGGGCTTATTGTTGAGGGTTACAGAGAGGGTAAGAGTATTGAGGAGTTGATGGTTTTGTTCTCTAAGCGCAGAGATCTCATTCTTCTCTATCTAAGAGAAGCGGGTATCAGTGCGGTGGAGGAGAGATATGAGGGTTTGCTAGAGAAGTATGAGGAGGGGGGTAAGAGTTATCAGGATATTTGTGACTTGGCTGAGATGTATGGTGTTACCGTTCAGACTATTTACACGCACCTGAGAAAGAAGGGTGTAGTCCTGGATTTGAAAAGAGGAAGACGTAACGGCGAGAGAAATTTAAGTAAGTGGGATGGTGATGGTGAGGGATCTCGATTGGTGGAGATGTATGAGGGTGGGGCTACATTAAGAGAGATAGGGGAGGAGTTTGGTATTTCAGGGGAGAGGGTTCGTCAGGTTCTAATTCGTCGCGGTGTTTCTAGTAGAAACAATCGTTTGGGAAATATTTTGGAGGAGAACTTGGAGGAGATGCTTTCTCTTGGGATGAGTAATGAGAGTATTTCGGATCTGATTGGTGTTTCATACAACTCTGTGGTGAAGAAGAAGAGATCTCTTGGCTTAACAAAGGCTTATGTGCCTCGCGTATCTTGGGATTGGCGCGGAGCAGAGGAGGATTATCTTAATAATGTTCTTTCCCTTACTCAGATAGCTGAGAAGTATGGCCTTAGTTCTTACAACCTCTTAGTGCAAGTGATGGACAATTTGGGTCACCCTCGTCGTGGGAAGGGGATTGTGGGGGTCGCGCCTGAAGACGTTCTTTCAGACTATGTATCGGGTTTAACTCGCGATCAGATTGCTCATAAGTGGGGGATCTCAAAAGCTACTGTGGACAACCGATTGAAAGAAGCTCGCTATGATAGTTCTGTATTTTACGCGCACAATTTGATCTTAGAAAAGATTAAGGTTGGTTTTGGCGGGGGGGGTTTCAGTAAGGGAGACGTAAGGGAGTTATGTTCCGAGTGGGGGTCTTATACGATAAGAGACGCTATTGAGAGGTTGATCCGCAAGGGTTTAGTGGAGCGAGTTTCTAGAAACAGATTTAAGGTTACGGAGGGTTGACATTGGACGTAAGAATTTTGAACGCATACCTCAGCTCTTTAAGAGCTTCGAGTCCTACTGAGCGCGGAGTAAAGTGTTGATATTTGGCACTTTACTCCGCGCTTTTTTGCGTTTTTGCCCTGAGATATTGGTGAGATAACAGGATTGGGTAACTAAGAGTAACGATTAACAGACGCGCTCATACGAGGGTGTGTCGAGAAAGAGATTGAGTATGAGATTCCATTCAGAGATGGACGTAACTACACATTTTCGTCGGCTTCTTGAGGAGGCAACGAGCGAGCATTTTAAGAGTCTAAAGGGATCGGGATGGGCAACGGACGGAGTTCTTTCTTGGGAGTCACCCACGAAGTCATCAGTGCGTGTTTTGCTTGAGACGAAGTTTGGTACTGACCTTAAGAAAGAAGAGGTACGTTCATCGGTGTTGGCTCAAGCTCTTTACTACTGCAAGCGATTTGAGGAGCGTGGAGATGATCTCCCGAACGTGATCTTTATTGGAGACGAGTCTTACTGTTTCGCGATTTCTTTCGAGAGCGTGAAAGAGTTTTTGGACGCGGAGGTTGATTGGTCACGTCGTCCATCAAGTCCTGATCTATCTCTTAAGGTTTCTCATTCAGCTCATCTTGAGCCTACGTTGGGAGTTGATGGAGATCACTTAAAGGCTTTGTGTGAGCAGTTATCAGAGGGCTGTATTTTGAAAGTGAAGCCATCTAAGAAGAACATCTCAGCGATGTATCAGTATTGGGTGGAACACATCATCCCTGAAGGTCTTTATGAGGCTGTTGAGATGACGGACATTTTCTTTGGTTGTGTGTTTTACTCTGAGGGAGATGACCACTTTGCTTACGCGCATCCCTCGAAGAAAGAAACGCTTGTCTTGGGGGGCAAGGAGTACCGTCTTAATCTTAAGGCGATGGATGCTTTCTTTGAGCGTCGAGAGCGTGGTTTATCAGCGAAAGAGATTGATGAGCTTGTGTCGATGAGGGACAGGATCATTGAGGATGACACTCGTCGCAGACAGGGTGCTTTCTACACACCTACGTTATGGGTAGACGAGGCACATTCTGAGATGGACAAGGTGTTGGGGGAGGGTTGGAGGGATGAGTGTATTGTGTGGGATTGTTGCGCGGGGACGGGGAACTTGACTCGTGACTATGATTTCAAGAATCTTATTCTTTCTACAGCGGAAGCACCTGACGTGACAGCGATTGTTAGAGAGGGCTACAACGAGGGCGCGGAGGTCTTTCAGTATGACTTCTTGAACCCTGAGTCTGAGAGTCCTTTCTTTACAGAGGGTGATAACGTCTTACCCCTTTCTGTTAAGAAGAAGTTGAAAGAGGGCGGGGAGTCGGGGAAGCGTTTAGTGTTTCTGATCAACCCTCCTTATGCCACCGCTAGAAATGGAGTCAACACCTCAGAGTCAAAGTCTGACGTGTCTTCTACTGCGGCTAATCGGGCGATGAAGGGGGCTAAATTAGGCTCTTGTTCTCAGCAGTTGTACGCGCAGTTTCTCTATCAGTGCGATAGAGTGGCTTCAGAGTATGGGTTTGATCAGAAATCGGTGGGTATTTTCTCACCCATCCTCTTCATGACTTCAGGTTCTTTCTCTAAGTTCCGACCTTTTTGGTATGAGAGATATTCTTATCAATCAGGCTTCATGTTTCAGGCATCTCATTTTGCAGACGTGAAGGGTTCATGGGCGATCTCTTTCTCTCTTTGGAACGAGGGTAAGACAGAGATCGCTCAAGACCTCCCTATTACTCTGAAAGATATGAGTGATCTTGAAGAGGTTGTTTCTCTGAGAGAGAAAGAACTTTACAACGCAGATGGTCGAAAGGCATCAGATTGGGTTCGAGTTCCTGTCAAGAGTCTTAAAGGTAAAGATGCTCCTCAGATGAAATCGGGACTCTCCGTAGCTCAGAAGGGTAGGGGAAAACTAGTAGAGCAATCACTTCTTTACTTAACTAACAACGCTAACTGCCCTCAGCAAAATCAAGTTGTGTTTTTCACTTCCTCTTGTGGGTCAGCTGCCAACGGCCTGTCAGTCTTAGCAGGAGACGGTTGGCGTAGGGCAATCGCGCTCTACTCAGCTCGTAAGTTGAGCAAAGACACATGGATCACCCATAATGACGAGTATCTAGCTCCTCAGACTGAGAAAGAAGGCTATGAGCAGTGGGTTGATGACTGTCACGTTTACGCGCTTCTTGAGAACAAGAATAACATGAGCGCGATGAGAGGTGTTGATTACAAGGGTCAGACTCACAACATCCATAACCATTTCTTCTTTCTATCACGTCAAGAGGCTCTTGACCTCTACGGATCACACAAGCAAGCTCGCGCTCTCTATCGAGACGCTAAGAGTAACCCGATCCCTTACGAGAAAGAGATTGAGTTAGGAAAGGACGTGACCCCTGAGTGGAGAAAGAACGGTGATCCTTACTTCTCTCATGTGCTTCCGACTCTTAACCTCTCTGACTTGGCTAAAGAGATCATGGCTGACTTGAAAGAGTTATTCGTTGAGAGCTTCGCCTTGAGGTCTAAGACTGACCATGTGGTAGAGAGAGGAAAGAGCATTGATCTTCACTTGGGCGCGTGGGATGCGGGTATCTATCAGCACAAGAAGCTGTGGTACACCGACCCTGTGTTGAAAGCGAAGTGGGATGCTTTAAGAGAGAAGCACAGTCGTCTAGGAAAGAACCTTGAGCATGGTGTTTACAGCTACGGCTTCCTTAAGAGCTGAGAGAAGATATATTGGAGGGGAGAGGTTAACTAAGCGCGGTGTAAAGTGTTGATATTTGGCACTTTACACCGCGTTTTTTGCGTTTGCACCATGAGATATTGGTGAGATAACAGGATTGGGTAACTAAGAGTAATCAACGAAAGGGAAAGAAGATGAAGAAGCTGAGTATTGAGCTTGTGCCTAGCTCCTCATGGGGGAACAACCTTCGCTCGGAGGCGAACCTCCCTAAGAAAGATTGGGATAAGTTGAGGAAGGCTTGTTATGAGAGCGCGGGTCATAAATGTGAGATCTGTGGTGGAGTGGGTTGGAGGAGATACAACGGCAAGCCTAAGAGTATCGTCGAGTGCCACGAGATTTGGTCATACGATGACAGAAAGAAAGTGCAGACCTTGAAGGGTCTAATCGCGCTCTGCCCTACGTGCCACAAAGCGAAGCATCTAGGGCGCACTCTTTCTGTGGAGAAGCCACCTGTGAGAGACAAGGTGTTGATCCATATTCTTGAGCAGAATGAAATGACCGTAGATGAGCTTGAGACTTACATCGTGGAGGTCTTTGAAGAGCATAGTGAGAGGTCACGTCATCAGTGGACATTGGATTTGAGTTGGCTTGAGTCAGAAAGGCAGAAAAATAAATGACAGATGAGCAGTTTTTCGAGATGGTTCAGAGGGCTAATAGGGCTTCAGAGAAAGAAGCTTTTATAGAAGGACTCGTATCTGAGTTGATTGGAGAGAAAGTGAAGAGGAGTGAGTCTTTCTTTCTTAAACACTTCGCGGAGTTGTGTTTTTTCTTGGGTCACTTGACAAACTTATCGCGCTTGGAGACTAGCCCGACCTTTAAAGTAGGTTCAAGGTACGACTCTGAAGACGACACTTACTATGTCTTTCTCACTGTTTCTACTGATGGTGCAGGTTGCGCTATCATCCCTCTCCTCAAAGATCTTTCTCTCCCTGTGGAGCTTCTCTTAAGAGAAGAGTATTTGGAGTATTTGAAAGAGAAGCTCGGCGCGGTGTTGGGTCTGCGCGTCGAAGTGGGTTCAAGCATAGTGTGTGAGTATGATGATGAGACACACGAAGTCTTAGAGGTCTTCCCTTTTGGCGCGAGGGTATCCTACAACGGCAAGCCTACTCTGATTGGGTGGTGTGAGATTGTGGGGGAGATCTGACAGAAAGTGACGCGACAAACTGTTGAAAAACAACAGAAAGTGGCGCGACAAACTGTGAGATATTGGTGAGGTAACAGGATTGGGAGAGTAAGAGTAACGACTAGATTGAGCTTCATACGAGAGGCTCTAGAGAAAGATATTTATATGAGTATTTACAACGAGCGAGTTAACAAGACTTTAGTGGAAGCGATGCTTCATCATGACAGTGCGACAGGGATGGTCGCTCACACCTTACCTGCTTTAAGAAAGACCTATGGGGAAGAGTGTGTGATGGAGAAATACACAAGCTGTCTTAGGGTTTACCATGACTACCCTGAGAAAGAGGGATACGATCTCTTTGAAGTGGGCATTCGCTTTGACCCTAACCCTTCGCTTTTCGCTTATTCTAAGTGGTATGAGTGGGTTCCATTCTTACCTGTGTATGTCGAGCGTGGGTCTACGGAGGTTGAGATCAGAAAGGCTTTCCAATCGAGCGTTGAGAGCTATAAGAGTTTCGACCTTAAAGTTGGGTCTGAGGTGATCATAGATGGTGGAGAGGAGGGCATTTTCAGGGTCGATATTGTGACTCCTCTCGCTGTGTACGGTGAGTTTTTGAATGCGTCTCCTCTAATCGAAGACGAGTCAAATAGCGCAGACCCATTCGCTGAGTGGGTGTCTTGGGCTTCAATCACAGGTGTATTATCTTAAGGAGAAAGAAATGAGTAAAAGTAACTTTGTAAGCGAGATGGTCGAATATATCGGTGATGATACTTTCTGTGGGTGGAAAGAGTTTTCATTGGTGGCGAGCATCCTGCTAAGGAAAAATGGATTTATCGGATCTGACTCTCACTTTTCAGTCAGAGTAATGGAAAGACCTGACTCTCTGAGAATCGACTTTGAACACAAGAACATGGCTGTAGACGACAACAGAACTCACGCTAAGAGTGTTGTCGTCTGTAGTGATCATGTGGGCGAGGACAACACTCTTTCTAGTGAAGTGGTAACGTGTCTTTGTGAGACTCTAGTTGATTGGGTCACAGAAGTAGAGAAGGGGAGTGTGTTTGTCAGTAAGAAAGAAGTAGAGAAGTCCGACATCATTTTAGCTGACATTGGACGGTTTAAGAGTGTTGACCACCCTTATTTCACAGGAGTGGAGAAACTGACTCTTTCAGGAGAGCTAGATTTAATGACGGTTGACTATATCTCTGCTTTTGGGATCTCGGGGCATCTCTATAATACAGGAGAAAGGGTCTTCACCACTTGGGACGGGTTGAAGGGATTGAACCCATTTCGACAAAGACACATTACTCCCCCACACATTAGGGCTTCTAGTACAGCGAAGCGTTGGTAGTTCTCATTAAGAAAGAAAGCTGATATGGCGGTAAAAATTGACTCAGAAATGAACTTTCATGTTGACGGTGTTCATGTAGGACACCTTAAGAAAAGAGAAGAGATCGCAGGCTATCCCGAATACTGTATTTACGGATATTATGAAGGCGAGTCTTATGCTTTATGGTCTGTTGAGGGCTTAGGAATGGCGAAGAAATTTGTGAGAGAGAGTCTCTCTACTAAAGAGGACTTTATGAGGAACCTTGATTACCTCACGGTGTGCTTCTCAATCTACAAAACAAAGGAGAAGAGAAAAGAGATGATCGACACTTACATTCTTAAAAATTGGGGTTCGTGAAGGCTGATGCTTCTTTGATGCACTGTACTTTAGTGACTTCTTTCCCTCAGTAACCATTTAAGAGTGATCCCTATGTACTATTTGACGCTATTCCTGTTCTGTCTGTCTTTCTTGTTTTGGAGGAAAGAAAAGACTGCTCTCCACCTCTTAATTCTACGCATCCAAGAAACTTTAAAGAAAAACCCTCTCCCTTCTTTGGAGGAGGTAGTCTTAGAGGGCGCGCTCGAAGATGAAGAAGAGATCTATGTCGTTTCTGAGACGGGTCAAGTCTTTACGAAAGACATTATCTTCAACGACCCTGAGTCTTGTCGATTAGTGATGGAGTCAGACCGCATGGCTCTCTTTAAGACAGTTTCTTTCTATTTGTCTTTGGTATGTCTCGCTTTCTCTATTCCCATATGAGGGATTCTTACTATGGAGATACAACGCTGTGAGCGGTGCGCTTACCCTATGGAGACTTCACCTTATGTCCACTGTTACGATTGTTGGAAAGAAATCAACGGTTGGGATAGGAATAAGAGTGATGAGAAGTATGTCGAGCTTCAGAAGATCATTCAAGGTCTTCTCGTAGAGGGGGCTTCAACGGAGATGTCTCACCTCAGAGAGAAAGTAAAAGATCTAGAGGGGGAGTCTCATAGGCTCAGGATGGACTTGCTAGAGGCTCAGAGTAATCTTGAAGAGGCGATGAGTCAGATCATATTGAGTCCTGCCTTCTTAAAGAGGTTGATTACGTTCTGCCATCCCGACAAGAACCCTACGAGAGATAAAGAAGCCTCTGAAATCACTAGGGAACTTTTAAAAGTTAGGGGCAAATGACCTTTGAGATATTGGTGAGGTAACAGGTTTCGGATATGTACTATAAGGAGATATTATGAACTTTAGAGACTACATTAAACTAGCTGACCCTGATCTGAGCGAAAGTGGCCTTAATCACTTTGACACTGAATACCAACTCACGAAGAGTCACTTTGACAAGCTCTCAGAAGAACAGAAAGCTTTCCTATTAGGAGAGGTGAGCCAAGTAAAGGGTAATCGTAGGACAGCGGTTGAACTCCCCTTTGAAGCTAATCTGAGCTTCATTGTGGTTTGGCTGTTCAAGTGCTTGGTTGAGAGCGGTTCGATTGTGTTTGAGTATTCAGATGAAGAGATTGACGTGGAACTGTGCGGGACTCATTTCTTGACTGAGCCTACTAACTTTGAGCTGTGCGTAGACTTTGACGTTCGTTCAGAGAAAGTGTTCTACACAGTAACTGCTGAACTGAGTGCTGAGGAGAAACAGAAGAGGGGCTTACCTAGCTCTCTTGAAGAGGTTCTTTTGGCAAGAAAGCCTAAGATTTTTGAAGCGCGGGGCTTTATTGCCCCTGAGACATTTGAAGACGATATTGAAGATTTTTTGATTGACCGAAGGAAGGTCACCTATTCACTCATAGGAGAGTATGTATGAGCAACCTTACAGAGAAACAAGAGCAATGCTTTGAGCAACTCAACGGAGTAGCCGACCCGCTACTCAACGAGCTTGATTACGACGATGTTTACTCGACCTCAGACTATCGGCAAAACCCTAGCTTGGGAGGTCGAATGGTCGAAATAACCGAGCGCGAGGTCATGTTCGTGGGTCGGAAAGAGACTGAAAAGTACACTTTGTTTTCTGAAGTCCGAATGGACGTTGAAAGCGAGGGCTTGAAGATCCGAGCAATCATCGAAGGCGAGGGTAGAGTCCGAATAAGAACTAAGTGGATTAAGTCTAATCTTAACGACTCCGTGAAGTATATCGAGAGTGTTGAGAAATCTCTTTGGGAAGCCCTGAAGAGAGATCAACTCGAAGTTGACTGCATATAGGAGTTGATATGGACGTTAAGAAAGAACTGTATCGAGGAGGCTACTTTCGCATTCAAGAAGTAGAAGGTCTTCCTCAAGGTGTTTCTTTATGGGTCAAGCCTGAAGGAGAGTGGTGGGAGTATCAGAATATTGTCGAGTATGTGGGCGCGTTCGTTCACGACATAGAGGGTCAAGACATCAACTATGGGATTGGCCTTTTCTATTTCCGCGCACACAAGAACAAAAACGTCAGAAGCTATCTTCAGAAATACGCGAGAGATATCGTAAAGGAGGTTGAGGTGACGGACTCTTATGATTGGGCGCGGAAAGCGAAAAACCTTCTCAGAAAGAAAAGTATAGATCAATCAAAAGAGCTTCGAGTTTGACCTAACCTATATCCGCCACGTACAATTCAGAGGGCAGTTAGTCTTAAAGGAGAAAGAACATGAACATCTCTATCGTTGAAAACATTAAGAAACGTCAGCGTAGAGAACCCGAACAGGAGCGTAGGGCTTATCTTGAGATCCCACCACCTCCTCCTGTCAGAAGAAGCGAAATAGAGAAGAAAGAACCTAGAAGGGTGATTGAAATCCAACTCTGATTGGTAAAGTTGTTATACTCTCCTCCTGAAGAAACCCATCTAAGAAAGAGAGTAGTACAGCTATGGATGACAAAGATCTTGAAGAGACAAGGCTAGTTTTCCTTGTCATAGATGAAGAGGGCAACCTGATCTCTGTTCAGAATAACGTCCATAAGATGAATGAAGAACAGCATAAGATGTTCATGAGGGTACTCACAGTACACAGCCCGTCCTTCATCCTGTTAGCGATTCTGAATATCGAGATCGCGTTCAACACCTTGTATGAGAAAATGAAAGAATACTTTAAATGAAGCTACTGATCTTAATCAGAGGTCTAAGCGGGTCAGGAAAGACGACCCTCGCTGACTTAATCGTCTCAGGTAATGACAACTCAGGAGATGTGACAGCAGATGACTTCTTCCTTGATGACGAGGGCGCATATCACTTTGACTTTAAGAAGATCAAAGAAGCCCACTCTTGGTGTCAGGGAGAGACAAAAGAAATGATGGAGGAGGGTCTTGAGGTGATTGTCGTTCATAACACCTTCAAGATGCAATGGGAGGCCGTACCCTATTTCAACCTAGCTAGGGAATACTCTTATGATGTTCAAGTCGTGTCTCTCTACGACGCGGGCTTGAGCGATGAAGACCTCTCTAAGAGGTGCGTTCATGGCCTCACCGCTCGACAGATTGGCGATCAGAGGGGGAAGTGGGATCTTAACATTCACCCACATAGAAAGAACAGACCCCGCGCCCCTAAGTACAATATGCCTCCTCCCTCATGGGGGGCTTTACCTCCACACCCTTATCAGAATGACCATAGAAGATGGCGATCAAAGTCGGGCAAAGGTTACTGACCTCTTCTCTAGAAGAAGTCTTAGTCTTGCAAGTGAAAGATGTAAGCTTCTTTCTCGTCTCTTGCGGAGAGAAAGAGTTTATCTTGAGCGCATACGAGATATTTGCTGTCATCTTAGACGTTACTGCGCCTGAGACGGAAGACGTAGGCCACGTCCAACTAAGAGTTGAAGATACAAGAAAGACCCGCCCCACTTTCTCGAAAAGTGGGGCGGGTTTTTTTCGTTTCGGCGCAAGGGCCTCTTGGACGGTTGATCTCGGCGGAGCTGACCTCACCATCAGAGGCTTTGTCTTAAAAGAAAACCCTTATCTGACAGTTCTTTCTGAGCTTGGAGTCAGTCAACCTGATAGGACTTGGGTTGTCCCCACATACCTTCTCGAACCCTGTCTTAATGTTGACGGCTAGGCTCATAGAGGTACGGGATGAGCCGATCTGTGAAATAGCTCACAGCTTGATAAAACTGCTCCTCATTCATGGGGAGTTTTCTAGGCGATCCTGCGATATTCTTATGGCCTCCCGCCTCATCCCCCCAAAGCTCCTGAGCCACTTCCCTACAAGAGAAATCGCCAACAGAGTCAGCTAGACTCATTGTGATTGACTTCCATTTCTCATTGTAAGAGATCACCGCGACACCCTTAATCCCATCAGGGTCTGAGTAAAGATGGTTACAGAAGTCACCTTCGGGAGATCTTCGGATGATCACAGAAAGAGGTGTCATATATTGGAAAGTCTTTAGATTGAGTTCTTTCTCACCCTGAACAAACCTTAACCCCTTTTCGTAGTTGACTCCTGAAGCCGTCTCAGAAAGCGCGTCAGAAATGTACTCAGAAATAGACGACACGAAAGAACTCACTTCAATGTTGTGTTTCCCATCTACTTCAGGCTGACTGTCTTTGATTTCTTTAAGAATACCCATCAGGCAGAAATAGTAAGGGTCATCTTCGTCTAAGACGTGAACGCCCTCAACGTCACATTTCTCAGCCAAGTCCCAAAATGAGGAGTGGTCAGAGAAAGAAGAAACATACTTTCCTGAAGCTCTCATCAGTCCCCCGATGGTGTCGAGATCAAGATGGGAAATGAGAGCGACTTCATGCTCAGAAAGAACGGGGATGTTCTCATCGTTACAGGGCGCGGGACGACCTTCGCTGTGAACGTGTCTTCCTACATAGTCTGACCCAACGGGTTGATGGTGAGCGGAGGTGTATCGAGTCCCCTCACACACAAACGCGCCATACTCTGCTTCAACAGTCAGAGAAGGGGGGTTGTCGAGGCTCAGAGTATCTGCCGCAAGTTGAGCTGTGGGGGAGAGAATGACAATCATCAGTCAGTAGCCTTTCTATGGTCTATGTGAGCTAGGTTTATATCGTAATAAGAGTTGTAGCTGATAGTCTTTTTATGATGTTCCTTATTCAGCTTTCATGAGACAGAACCAATCAGGAGGACTTATGTCTGAAATAAAGAAAGAAGCAGCCACGCTGGAAGAGATCTACGTTGAGGGGCTTTCCAACTTGGAAGACTACAAAAACGATACAGACTTAACAGAAGACAGAAAATCAAGTCTCGCGGCCCTCGTTGAGAAACTTCAAAGAAAACCGACTTTTGAAACAAAACTCTACGATGATGGTATCCTTACCAAAGCTCAGATTAGAGCTCTTAAAAGGTACGGACCTCCTGATGAGCTAGATGCTGATAAACAGAAAGATATGATTCTTTTCGTCAAAGCTCTTGGTTGCCTTTACTACGCAATTTTATCTGCTCAAGGAAGGTCAGATCAGGCTCTTGCTCAAGCAATAAGCGATCTGATTTCATCAATTAAGAAGAAAGATAAAGCGGATCAAGTCTTTCTCAACGTCCGAAGGCATCTTATAGAGGCGGTCAAAGAGGGTGGCGATGAAACGCCTATTTACAATCTTATTTCCCGCGCTATGAGGGGAGTTGGAGGTACTCTTAACTCGGATAGAGATGTCATCTATGCCTCAAGAGCGATATATATCCTTCTTTCTAAAGTTAAGCCTCCATCAGTAAGAGAGATTGCAGAGGTTCTCGACCAAACGAGAGCTTCAGAGCTGAGAGATCTTGTAGGGAAGTCAACACTGACTGAGCTTTTGAGTGTATCGCTTGTTAAGCATAGCGATATTAGGGCAAATGCTATCCGCAAGAGTATTAATACTCTTGCTTCTTCATTCGGAAGTGTTGCAAAAACTGCGGAAGAGTCTGCTGAAGTTAGAGGTCTAGTTGAGGCTCTCAGGAAGAACAGAGAAAGCGCGAAAAGTGCTTCTGAGGTTCTCAGAGAGCAGAACAGACTTATCGAAGAGGCTCAAAATGAAGGTGAGTTAAATGCCTCCATTGTTGAAGTAATCAAAGTCTTGAACGAGGCTCAGGTTCTTGTAGTAGATAGCAAGCATCAATCTGAAATCGGTGCAGAGCTTGGCCTTACAAGTGAGCAAGAGAAAGCGATGCTTTCTGACGGCAGGACGATCATTTCTGCGGGCGCGGGTTCAGGTAAGACTCGCGTTCTTTCAGGTAAGGTAGCTCACCTCATCAAATCAAAGCAAGCCGACCCTTACTCCATCATAGCTTGTTCTTTCTCTAGAAAGTCGGCTTCTGATCTTAAGAAGAAGATTGAAGAGGTTGTAGGAAAGTCCCTCAAGAATATTGAGTACACTACGATTGGTAGAACCACTCACTCAATCGCGATTGAGTTTATTAACCGCTTTGACCCGTCAGCGGGAAATCAGAAAATCGTGGACGAAAGGAAGCTCAGTGGCTTTGTTAAGAAAGCTATTGATCTAGTAAAAGATACGAATAGTAGCGGTCAACGTCCTAAGAAAGAAACCTTTTGGAGTGATAAGGTCACTCCCGAGAAGACGGAATCAAAGAGAGAAGATCTTCGTATACTTTCAATGATCTACACTCTTGAGAGTTGGCGCGAGGACAACGGATATGAGAGGACGGGTATTCCTGGCTTCATTAAAGGACTTCGCAGTCAGTATTTAGAGCAAGGTGCTGAGTCTCTTGGGGATGACGATATCAAAAGAGTGAATAATATCTTAGACACAAGAAGAGGAAGTAAAATTCTCAACCGAGCTTTTGGAGGCAATCAAGAGAAGGTACTCGAATATACTTTCCCCTCAACAAAGAAAAGAAGCAAAAAATCATCTGAAGATAGTATGTGGTGGGGTCATATTGGCTCAGGAAATCAAGGGGAAAAGGTGAAGTTCCCTTCTGTTAAGAAATGTCAGCTCTTTATCACCAAGTGCAAAGCTCGTATGCTTTCTCCCTCAGAAGCTTTTCTTAGGGTTCAAGATAAAGGTGACGACTTTGAGTTGAAAGCGAAAGTTTACGGAGCCTATCAGCATCTTCTCA
>MDSZ01214022.1_pt1 | contig 15585 bp, 14 predicted proteins | sample 811201 | NCBI WGS metagenome assembly MDSZ01 (sample SAMN05326647, study PRJNA326480) | marine metagenome | isolation source: seawater | place: Indian Ocean: North | collected 2010
CCCATGGTTGGAGTTTTTTCCTTCGCCTGATGGAGATCTGCAAGTTTCCCAACCTCTTCTTCGTCTCGAAAAGCTTGCTTTGCGCCCCAAGCCTTTAATTTCCGAATAATTACAGGACCTAGAATAAATCCAATGAAAAGTGCTGAAATTCCGGCTAAAATCGCACGAACCGAAATAAATTGAAACAATCTGAGCGGTCCTAAGATTTCTTCCCAACTTTGAAGATAACTTAACATCTTCAAACCGCCCAACTGGGGACAAGTGTCTCTAACTTGCTCTTTCGGCTTCCCTTGAACAGGACTGCTCCATCAAAATCCTCGATTACGGGACGAGCAGCCTCTTTGTCTTCCAAGAGCATGATCTGATCCGGACTGTTACCGGCCTCAAGCATACCTTCGGCCATCCAAGAAGCCTTTTCACCAATCATCAAGGCCAAGTCCGATTTTCCAAGAGCGACTTCCCTACCCGTTTTTCTGTGCAACTCCTCTTCTTTCTCTCCAAGTTCCTCCATGCCTCCAAGAACAAAGAGTTTTGGCTTCCCTTCACATAAATCCGCAAAGTGGGTAGTGGAATCAACCATTGATGATGGATTTGCATTATAGCAATCAACGAAATAGGCGCGCCCACGGCCTTGAAGCACTCTGCCTCTCAAGGCCGAGGGCGCATATTGGGGTAGGCGTTCGAAGAAATCATCCTGCTGAATCCCTAATTCCAGGGCAGCGACCGCTGCCAAAGCCAAGTTGGAACTCATCCCTTTGGACATGGCAATGGTTTCCAAATTCAAAACCGGGAACCCACTGCGCCAAAGCCTAAGGGCAGATGGGTTCCCGGTTATGTTTGTTTCAGTCCGAAATTGAAAATAGGCGGTATTAGGAGGAACTTTTCCATCTGGTTCCTCATTTATGAGAACAATGCTACGAGTCTCCTCTTTTTGCCGTATTCTTTTGAAGTCCTCAAATTTCAGGCATTTCTCAGGGAATATTACCAATTCCAAGTTTTCCGTTGCCCCCATTAGCATTGCTTTTTCCCTTGCTATTATTTGCTCTGAAATAAGTCCTTCCAAATGTGATGAGCCTATATTTGTGACAATTGCCAAATTTGGATTGATCATATCCCTCAAGGTGCTCATTTCACCAACTTGATTGATCCCTGCCTCGATCACTGCATATTCGTGAATCTCGTTGTCCATACCCAAAAGAGTCAATGGAACCCCGAGATGATTATTGAAATTGCCTTCAGTAAAAAGAGTGTTTTCAACACCCAAAAAAGTGGAAAGCATGTCTTTTGTGGAAGTCTTGCCGCAACTACCCGTAATACCAACAACATTGCCAAGGAAATTATTCCTATGGCTACGGGCAATCCTTTGGAGGGACTCTAGTGGACTTTCCGTTACCAATTGTGGAAAGTCGCTAGCATTACCAAGACGACGCACTAAAGCTCCACTAGCCCCTCCCGCTTTGGCCATATCAATAAAATTGTGCCCATCCCTTTCGCCTTCTAACGCAACGAAGACCTGCCCAGCACCCAGATTACGAGTATCAATGGTAAAGCCGGATATTGGACTCGTGGGAACATTTGACCATTTCCCTCTACACCACTTGGCCAATTCACTTGGATCGAATCTAAGCATCACGGACTAAGCCTTTTAACTTTCAGGAGTTCTCTAGCCACTTTCCTGTCATCAAAAGGAACAGCGGTGTATTGAACTTCCTGGAAAGGTTCATGACCTTTTCCAGCAATCAATACGCAGTCCCCTTCTCCTGCGCCATCAAGAGCCAAACTGATGGCACGCCTACGGTCCTCAATGAAACTTATTTTTGCTCCCCTGGAAATACCCTTGCGCATATCCTGAAAAATTTCATTCAAAGATTCAGTTCTGGGATTGTCGGAGGTTGCCCATACCTGATCTGCGCCAGCACAAGCAACTCGAGTCATTTCCATTCTCTTTCCTCTGTCACGATCACCCCCGCATCCGAAAACAACATGAAGTTTTCCGGGTGTGCATTCCCTCAAGATAGAAAGCGCATTCCTCAAAGCGTCAGGAGTATGAGCATAGTCTACCACAACCTTGAAATCATTGTTTTCTGAAACAGACTCCATTCTGCCATCAACTCCCTCAAATGAACCGACCTTTCTAAGCGAGTCAGGCACTGACTTTCCGCGTGCGTGAATGACGGCTAATGAAGCGAGTAAATTCATTACATTGAACCTTCCAATCAACGGACTCGTAACCACATGAGTTCCGGAAAGAGAATCTAAAATAAAGCGAGTCTCCGTTTCTCCAACTTCAATATCCCGTGCTCTAAAATCGCACCCTTCACTAGTTCCAAAAGTCAGGATTTGGACCTGTGGAGGCAATTGCTCAATCAGTCTTTTTCCATATGAACAATCACCGTTTATTACTGCAACTCGTGGTAGGTTACCATTTTCACCATTAAAAATTTTTCTCTTTTCGTGAAAATAAGATTCCATATCACTATGGTAATCCAAGTGATCCCTCGAAAGGTTTAGGAATACCGTAATATCGAGGCTAAGACCATAAACCCTGCATTGATGGATGCCATGTGAACTAACTTCCATCACTGCTTCCGAACAACCCGCAGCCAGCATGCTCTTGAGCATGGGAAATAAATCAGAAGACTCTGGAGTAGTCCTAAAACTTGGAATTTCACGATCACCCAAATGATATCTGACCGTACCTATGAGTCCAACAGGGCGTGCAGATTCCTCCAAGAGAAATCGAATCAGTGTAGTCACCGTCGTCTTTCCGTTCGTACCCGTTACTCCCACCAAACTCAAATCCAAATCCGGACACCCATTATGACGCCGAGCTATTTTGGCTAAAGCCATCCTTGCGTTACTTACGCACACCTTGGTTACATCGCCATTCAATTGGAGAACCTCATTTTCGGTGACAACTACACTTGCACCTCGATCAACAGCCTCCGCAGCATAGTTTTCACCATTCTCCCGACTGCCAGGTATCGCAACAAACAAGCTTCCGTTTCCTACCCTTCTGCTGTCAGAATGAACATCCTCAACTTCGATTCCATCTAAAACTGATTCCAATTCCTCTCCAAAATCATTCCCGAAAGTAGAACGCAATGATTTCTTATTTTTCATTCGGTTCCTTACAACATCAATTGATTCCGTCATAGTTTGTTCACTCATATAATCATTTTATGGTATTGTATCTTGATCCGCTTTCCTGATAGCTCGCCAACTCCTTGGACTGATCGTATCCCCTTAATCCCCAGTAGGCTGCAATTTCTTTACCCAACCTTTGAAATGATGGAGCGGCAACTACGCCACCATAACCCAACCTGCCTTGTCCCATCTTTGGTTCATCCACCACAATGGTTAAACATACTTTAGGATCATTAGCCGGGAAATATCCCGAAAAAGATGCAACATGATGACGGTTAGAGTATTTTCCATCTATGATTTTTTGAGTTGTCCCAGTTTTACCAGCAACCGGAAATCCTTCAATACTTGCTCTTCTGGCGGTCCCTTCCTCGCTAACAACCGAAACAAGCATTTCACTTAATTTTTTGGACACCGTTGATGAAAGAACTCTCCTCACAGGTTTTGGCCTAAATGGAACGACTGTTTTCCCAGTTTTGTCAAACACTCTACTTATGAATTGCGGCTTCATCAATATTCCGTCGTTGGCAACCGAGGACATCGCACTATGAACCTGAATTGGAGTAGCACTCACAGCATGCCCGATAGGTAAAGTTGCAATTGTCAAACCATCCCACCTTGAAGGATGGTGCAGTGTACCTTCTCGCTCGCCCCCAATACCAAATCCAGTCTTGGAACCGAAACCAAATGCCTGTGAATATTGGTAGAGTCTCTCTTTTCCAAGTAATATCCCAAGTCTTGCCGCACCACGGTTGCTCGATTTCTGCACGACTTTGCTAACGCTAATTTTCCCAAGTGGATTATGATCGCTCGGCAGGCGCATCGTTCTCCTACCACTCAAAAATGTAGATTGGGCACAATCTATGATATCATCCTCATTGATCAGTCCTTCATTCATTGCGCCTCCCACAGAAACAATCTTAAATGTGGAGCCCGGCTCATATACATCAGACAAAGCCCGATTTCGCTGATTAGCCATTTCCGAGGAATTAAACTTATTAGGATCAAAATTTGGATAATTTCCCAAGGCGTGAACGAAGCCTGATTTTGGGTCACTAACAATAATACTGACACTCTCAGGGGAATAATCATCAACCAAAGATGAAATTTCCTTTTCCACCAAATCCTGAACTCTCCGATCTATGCTCAACTCGACATTGAGCCCATCCTTTGATCTCATTTCGAACGACCGATGTTGAGGCATTTCTCTCCTACGCCCATCTTTCTCGCTTTCCCTCCATCCATCCTGCCCAGTCAAATAATAATCCGCATAACGCTCCGCACCCATGACAGCCAGACTCTCCTTGTTCACAAAACCCAACAGATGGGAAGCCAATCTCTTATTCGGATAAAGCCTAGAATGCTTGAAATTGCCATAAACTCCCTTGATCCGCAATTCCTGGATTTTCCTGTAGGTTCCCTCATCCACATTCTCCTTTAGTTTAACCCATCTCACATCCCTACCCTTCGTTCCATCATTCAGATAAAAAAACTTTTTATCACAAGCTTTCTCAATTTCATCCAAACCTACACCCAGGTAACCGGCTAATTGCTTCAACTTTGGCTCATCTTCCTTTTCGACCACATGTGGATCTAACCCCACTTCGACCACAGATCTCGTCGTTGCCAACAAATTGCCCTTCGAGTCGACAATATCTCCACGCCTGGCTTTAATCGTAACAATTTTTTTCCGGGCATCAGTAGCAATTTGAGTAAATTTATCCGCATTCCAAACCTGCAACCAAACCAGTCTCCCACCAACCGAACCAAATGCACAAATAACGCCAAAAAATACCAAGTAATAACGAATCTTGCCGACAAAGAGGTTCTTCACCTTCCAGCCTGATTTAAAGAATTCATCCCAGCCAACTCCTGACGGTCTCCTACAACAAATTGCCCCCTCTTACCTCCGACCCTGCTCAACATCTCTTTCCTACTCACATGGATAGTCCTTTCAGGAACTCCCATCTTCAGTCTACCCTCAACCATGGAAGCCAAGACAGATGGTCTCATAGCCCAAGAACGCTGCCCTCTCAATTCCTGAACCTCGCGAAGCAAAACCTCCCTCTCATCCTCCAAAACTGCACATTCGGCAGCGATGTCCGAGATACCCAATCTCATCCAAACAATACCAATTGCGCCAAATCCAATCAACAGGAATGCAACCAAAGAGAAGACTATCTGATTACGTCTCATTCCTGATGCTTGAGCTTTCTCAAAGCTCTCAGCTTTGCTGATCTACTTTTCGGGTTTGCCAGAATTTCCTCCCGCTTAGGAACCACAGCTTTTGTCCCCAGCATTTCAGCATAGGATGTTCTTTCGTCGAGGTAGCTAAAATCCATTTTGTGTTCTGGTCGGCCAGATTTTTTCCTCATAAATCTCTTAACAATTCTATCCTCTAGGGAATGAAATGAAATTACGCATAAAACGCCTCCTTCCCTCAAAGAGCGAAAAGCTTTCGGCAAGACAGTAGCCAATGCTTCGAGCTCTCCATTTATGGCTATTCTCAGACCCTGAAATGTTTTTGTGGCAGGATGAATCCTTTGCCTCGACCGATGGCCACCCACAGCATCGGCAACAACTTCTGCGGCGGTTAATGTCCTCTGCAATCTTCCAGTGCCCCTTGCTTTGACTATCGCGTCAACGACCTTCCTCCATCTCCTTTCCTCACCGTATTCCCGGACTGCACGAACCAGACTGTCCAAAGAGGCTTTCTCAAGAAATTCTGCGGCACTCATGCCTTCTCTTGGGTTTAGCCTCATGTCAACTGGAGCATCCAATCTAAATGAGAAACCCTTCTCTGCTTGCATCAATTGAAAGGAGGAAATACCCAGATCAAGAAGAATTCCATTAAAAGTCTTCGATTTCGCATATTTGTCAAAATCCTGAAATTTCGAATCCACAAATTCGAACCTGTCGCCAAAGTCACTACGCAAACCCTCAGCCCTAACAGATGCATCCGGATCGCAATCAACAGCCATCAATTGATTGAGTATATTGGCCGACAAGATTTCCCTGCTGTGACCACCACCGCCAAATGTCAGATCCGCAAAGACACCTCCTCCCTCGGGCTCCAAAAAGCCCATGCACTCCTTAACTAATACCGGGACATGCTTCACTGCCTCCGGCAAACACACGAACTCAGCCGCTCCACAATACATCCAAACCCCCCAGTTTCCACCTATTACCCGCGCCATACAATCCGAGAGAGAGGGGGGCTCCGCAGTCAGAACGAAATCCCCTTCGACGAGCGGCGTCCCTAATCACCACTCTATTCATCCAACACCACATCATAGCCCCAACTCCCTCATCGCATCAAAAATATCCCTGCTCTTTTCCGCCCTCTGCTCCTTTTTCCTTCGAGCCTCCGACCAAATCGCAAAAGAGGTCAACTTACCAACAAGAACCGCTTTCCCTTCAATTTCTCCGTGCTCCAATAACTTATCACTCAAATTAATCCGCCCCTGCTTATCGCAACCAAAAGAGTCAGCTTTTGCAAAAAGCTCCATCAACAAAGACTGTGCCTGCATATCACTCAAACTTGCCTCCGAAACTTTTTCCTCTAATCGAGCTATCATTTTGGGAGGATAAACCGTGATGTATCCATTTGGGTTGGGAAGAGCCAAGTAAGTGTTGTCCCCTCCTGATATTCTCCATTTCGAGGGAATCGTAACCCTTCCCTTGGAATCGAGCGTATGGGTAAATTCCCCCACAAAAAATGTTGTTCCATCTGAAGCCATTCGAGTGAATCATCTATCTTTACTTACCATTTCAACCCATTTCTTGCCATTTTGAACCACAATGGTCAAGTTTTTTTTCATTTTTTTCCATTTGCTCCCAATTTTTGAGATTGAGAGATTGCCGAACCACCTAACTTTTGTTTGGATTTGGCGAGATGCAGAAAAGACAAAAACGGATGCGAGCAGACGAACTTTTGTACCTTAAAAATCTTTGTGAAAGCCGATCTCAGGCAAAAGCGCTTATCATGGCAGGGCAAGTTAAGCTAGGATCGGAAAGAATTGAGAAGGCCAGCCGCCTTTTACCGGAAGATTCCGAACTGTCCGTTAAACTCCCGATGAAATATGTGGGCAGAGGTGGCTTAAAAATGGAAAATTTTCTTAAGGATTCAAAAATGCAGGTAAATGGAATGGAAATTCTGGATATTGGTGCTTCGACCGGAGGGTTTACCGATTGCCTCCTCCAACACGGTGCCATAAAAGCAATCTGCATTGATGTGGGGCACGGACAACTCCATTATCGCCTGCGAACTGACAAAAGAGTGACTAATTTAGAGAAAACCAATATCCGTCATATCGAAAAAAATCAGATAAAAGATAGCCCCTTCCCTCTTATAGTAATGGACCTTTCTTTCATCTCGCTCCGCAAAACACTTTCTAACGCATGGCCCCTTTTGGAATCCGGTGGCACTCTTGTTGCATTGGTAAAACCACAGTTTGAATGCTCCAAAAAAGAAGCAGATCATGGAAAGGGAGTTATACGCGATGCATCGATACAAGGAAGAATTCTTGAAGAAATAAAGGCATTCGGCAATGAGGTAATGGTGGGTGCTGAATTGATTTTCGAAACCGAAGCCCGACCCAGCGGAACTGATGGGAACAAAGAGTTTTTTCTAGCCTGGAAGAAACAGGATTAGCGGTTCAGCTGTCTATCAATCAAATTTTGAACCAAATGCCCTCGTGCCTTTTCGGCACGGGAGAATTCTAGTTCTGCAACTCGTTGGTCAACTTTTTCACTTGCCTGTTCCTTAGGCAGTATAGAGTAAACTCCAAGTCTTCTGGCAAACAGCACCTCACCATCCGTACGCTCCAACTCTTCCCACTTTTCATTTTGATCGAGAGATGAACACGCTTCAATCAAACGCACGGCCAAAGAACGCTTACGATTGAGCACGGACTGTTGATTGCGAATCTCCTCAATCTTCCGATCCAAACTTTCTTTATTTTCCAACTGAGCTGATGTCGCGTTACCTTCTCTTTCGGCATCACTGATCAAGTTTCTTTGATTTTGAAATTCTGAGAGTTCCCTTGAAAGAGAGTCACCCTGCTTGTCAAAAGCTGTACGAACGCTTGACGCCCCTTTTCTCTGTAATTTGACCGAGAAAAATTTATTGGTGGCCAAATCTTTGCTTTCGTTCAAATCGGCAAAAAGCTGATCAGCTCTTTTCAACAGAGCATCTCCCTTAAACTGATCTGCATAGCCTTGGTACAGGTCTTTGAAGCTCGCATTTTCGTATTTCCCCGGACCAGACTCGACTGACTTATCAAATAGAAACACAACATAACCACTTCTGGATTTGCGAACGGATCGAGTGAAAAAACTTTTTTCGCCAAGAGCTTGAACTTCCTCCAATGGTTGCTTGTTCAGACGCCTCTCGCTTTCACGAGTTTCGAGTCCCAAGATTGCCCCCTGCATTGCCATGTCCTTAGCCGAAAATTTAAAAGATTGTGACTTTGCTTTGTGTTTTGCCAAAAGTTCGGTCAGTTCGGTCGATTTTCTAAGATCAGCGTATGCTGAATATTTATTGCGCAAGAGATCCTGCAAACCGTTAATTTCATCCAAAAAGTCAAGAGCTGCATCACGAGCCCCCGTTTCTGCATATCTCTCAGCATCAATACGATCTCCATCTATGATTCTCTGCCTAACCTCATCTCGAACATCCTCAAAAGTTAACTCTTTTACGACTGAAGAATTAAAGTCACCGGAACCAGATAGGACTGAAGACAATTCGGTAGCTGCAGGTAGGCTGTTGTTGGAATCAGAAGAATTTGATTCAAGCGGACCTTCGGGACCTTCAGCTCCTTCCAGTGAACCAGTCTCGTTATTATCGGGAATCACAGGAACTGGGGGAACAAACAAGTCACGATTTCTTTCAAAGTATGAAAGCATTCTAGCCTCATCAGGGGGTGGAGGAAGAACAAGATAATCTTCGCTGGCAAAAGTAAGGGCAGTTGCAAAGGTAAGACTGGGCTCAGCAAACTGTAATTCCTCCTTATTTTGAGCGTGAAAGGTAACCAAGGCATCATCCAAATTCTTTTTCACAACAATTTGGTTGGAAGCAGTGGAAATCTTTGGTTGAGCGGAGGGAATACTTGCTCTGATTGGTGTGACATCAAAACTAAAGTCACTATTTGAAAAAGAAAAACCGAGGTCTTCAGATTTTATTGAAGACAATAGATTTTTCATTGATTGCTCGGCGGATTCTCCGACTTCAATAAATCTGCGACTTCCATTACGATCCTTCGGTTGATCTGAAAATTCAAATTCAAGATTTTTGGAAGCATAAGCCAAGGACAAGGAATCACCTATTTCGGGGTTTGCATCAAACTTTACCGAAAAAAGGACTGGATCCGAAATATTGAGGTCTTCTATTGTAAGGGAGATGATCTCAGCATCCCAAGCGAATTGTTCGCCATGAAGGTCCAACTCACCTTCCAATGCAAGTGCCACTCCACCATCACCGTAAGTTCGATCAACTTGGGCCGCCCGAAAGTGCGAGTACAGAATGATCTCCGTATCAGTGGGTGAAAACCCATGTCTACGACCAACTGCCAAAAGTGCCCTAGTACGGTTCTCATCGCTGGAAATCTCAGGATTAAAAAGGCGCAGAAACTGATCGAATCTGTAAGTAACTTTCGGATGATTGATCGACATAGGCAAAAAACTCCAAGAATCCGCCAGTCCGTCCAAAGTAATTTTGGCTTGAGAGGAAGACTCCGAAAACTCGAAGTCGTATAATCCTGATCTAGCAATTTCCCTCAACTTAACCGACCTTGGTAAGTTGGGCCATTGCTGCATAAATCCAAACATTTGCTGCAAGGCATTACGATCGATATTCTCCTGATTTGCACGAAAGGCAGCCTGAATTTGATTTTGCAGGTTCTGCATAAACATTTGATCAGCCTTTTCCATGACCTCTTCGGAAGGACTGATCATGACACCAAAATCCGCCGCGACCCGATTACTCATACTCACTACCCTTCTTTGATCGGGATCATTCAGGTCGACCCCGTAAAGTTCTTTCTTTTCACGGGTAGGATCGGGAATAAGGTCAAATACAGAAGAGCCTTGTGATAGGTACAAGACAAATGATACGACTATGACGAGCAAAAGAATCGGGAAAAGAAACTTACTTTGCTTGGAAATGAAATTCTGCAGGGCAGTGATCATGTAAGGGCGTAGATTAAAAAAAGTTTATCATCATGATGCATTAGTCGACGAAGTCAAACATTTGAAAACAAACCAGTTTTCAATCATTCAACAAAGAAAACTTTGTCATTTTGGGGAAAGAGATGGAACTCATCGTTTTTTGCCTCTTGGTACCATCTTTTTTGAAAAAGGGTTTCATCACAACCATCTTTTCAAGAAGTAATTTTCCACTGCTCTCGTTATCCCAGATTAAAAAGAACTTATAGGTTTCTGCATCTTCATTTTGCTCAAGAGACTCCTCCTCAACCATCTGAACAGTAATTACTATCTTATTTCCCGCCCATCTCCATTCACCTTCAAGAACTTCAAGATAGGATCTACGTTCAACAAGTACTCGATGATTTTCCTCGAATACAAATCTGACAGGGTGAGACGTTTTACGGGACAAACCCTCATTTCTCATCAATAAAACCAAGGAGCCGTCGTCATTCTCCAGTAATCCCTCATTATTTTGAAACGCAAATCTCATTCCGCGTCTCACAAGATAAAACTCAGACGGTTCCCTGCCGTCGTAAAAGCGTATCACTCTCCTCCCCTCTCCAAGTTCCCATTTCCCTGTTCTCTCGATTGCGTTAACCTTTGGATACTCAAAATTCATGCGTGCATGCAGCCCATCTGGAGTTTGCCTGAGAATGAGCGTAATGGAACCTTCCTTTCCACTGGTCGTGACAGTACCCTCAAAATGTTCATGGACCCAATCAAGAATTTCTCCCCCATAGGTACCTGAAGGATCCTCTCTCCCGCATGACATAATCAAAAGTAGGAACAATATTCCAAATGATTTGAAAAAGATTTCCATATCAGATCAATGATCCATCCATTTTTTGATCAAAAACTCAAGAATCAATCTCTCCGTTCTCCTCAAGCGCGCTAAGACTCCTGCGATAAAGAAAAGACGCTACAATGAAGCCAATACCAATAAAAAGTTCAAAACTAAAAAGCGAATTACCTTCCCTGACAAACGCAAGTTGAGCAGGACTTACCTTTGAACGCGTATCGTCAAAGCGGTCCAGAGGATAGAGTCTTACACTCTTGCCTTCTTCATAACCAGGTTTGTAGGTGGCAAAATCATCGACCCTTTTAATAAAAAACAACCGATCTCCAGAACGGTCATACTCGAGATAATCGCTCCAATGATGGTAATCCTCTTCTGAAGTCGCTCCCTTTCCTATGAACTGCCAAAGTTTCTTCTTTTCATCGGAATCTTCAGGTTTTCTGAACTTTCTGAAATCAAGACGAAAAATCCCGTCTTCTTTTTCCCATTTACCTACAATATCCTGTCCACCCTTTCCATCATCATCATACATTGCAGGTAAAATTCCCCACGATTGCCCCGACCACAAACCTGCCCCAAGTTGGTAGCTATCCAATGCACCGGCAAGAGAATATTCCGTCCATGCTGCGGGAAAAAGCATCAGATAAATAACTTTCAACAAATACCCAGCCAAAAAAATACTGCCGATCAGTCCGGTAATGTTTCTCCTGAATTTCAGATTGGCGGTTTTTTGCTTTAGCATCCATTCTCTTTCTCTCTTTTCGCGAATCTCCTTGGATGACATATCATTTGGACTTTCATTAATGGGGCTAAATCCAAATTTGCTGATATCTCCAACTCCAGGAAGAGCCTCCATCGAATGAACCACTGAGGGAAAGGAATCCCCCGACTTAGCCTTTTGGATCCAAGATTTCCAGTCTGCAAATTCTTCATTGTTTAGAGAATCAGATAGGATATGTGAGGTGATCTCTCCCAATGCAAACAAATCGCCACTTTCTTCTGCATTTTTTGAGAAACGAAATGACTCGCTTTGGTTCATGGATTCCTGAGCTTCCGTCGACATTCCAAGGCTCCGAGAAGAATCCACATCCATCTTATTCTCACCCATTGCAAGTATCCTGTGAAGACCAAATTCCGTTATCCATGCCTTCGTTTCCCCAACTTCCGATCTTTTGATCAGGATATTGCTGGGTTTTAAATTACCGTGAACAAACCCCAAGCCATGAGCCTTGTGTAGACCCTGATGAAGAATAATCATAAATTCCAAAAGCATCTTTTGGGTCCATGGTAATGCATTGATGGCCAAATCATCCTGGAGTGAAAAAACATATTGCTCCCGATCACCATCCTCGGGATTAACTCCATAAGAATGTTGCTCGGAAAGATCTATCTTTCGACCCTCAAACCAATCGTATGAGACCCAGTGTTTCCATTTCATTACACCAAATTTTCGTAGCGGCCAAATGCCCGGACCATCGATTTGTTGCAAAGCTTGGCACTCTTGAGAAAAAATCTCTTCGAAGCCCTGTGTTTCGGTAATTTCTCGCGGAAACAGTTTGAGGTAGAAAATTTCATTCTTATCCTCGCCTTCCATACCTGTGACCTTGTAACTTTGTCCCGTCCCGCCTTCCCTTACCCATGCCTCAACTCTGTGCGGACCAATTCGAGTACCAGTAGAAAGCATCGGAATCAGAGAGTCACATCAGATCTTATCCCCATTTCAACTTGTGCCTGAGAAGACGGAAATGCGAATGGTTCAAACCTTCAAGTAAAGGAAAAGTATCGGTTGAGACGGATACTTCAATTGGTGGATTAGGGGCAGATTTAAAAGCAGATTGCCCGTCTGCCGAAATCAAAGGAGGATCAGGATTATCTCCGCACTCCACGCGAAGTGATATTCCTGAAGGAAATACAACGGGTCGACTTGTCAGGGAATGCGGCGAGATGGGAGTCATTAGCAAAACCTGGGCATCAGGATGAGCAATGGGTCCTCCTGAGGCCAAATTGTATGCCGTAGATCCGGTCGGCGTTGAAAAAACTATACCATCGCAAGCATAATCAGCAATCGCTTCTTCTCCCATGAAGACTGAGAATCTTGCAAGTCTACCGTTCGATCCACTTTTGATTACGAGATCATTCAAAGCCTTTCGGTCATTTCCAAGACTGTCTTTGAAAGTAAGCATACTCCGACGGCTAATCTGATACTCCCCTCTGAACAGTGGAGGAATTTGAGTGGACAAATTCTCTGGAGAGAAAGTGGCAAGAAAACCCAATTGACCATGACGAATCCCTGCAACGGGGACTTCGTTATCAACCGCTTCCCACATTAGGTTCAGAAGCGTACCATCGCCACCGACTACAAAGCATGCGTCCATTCCAACCAGCCAGCCTTCTGGCACCGGAAACTCTGTCGTGAGGCAAACTTTCACTCCAAATTCTTCTGCCATACACTTGAGATCTTCCCCAACCATTCGGGTGCCCTCCTTTGTAGCATTGGAAACAATTGCTATACGCTCAAGTGGTTTCATTCAGAACAAATACAATTGTTAGCTTAAATTTTTGCCCCACTTGGTCAAGCGTGCCCTGCCTTGACCCAGAAAATTTGATTGTTTTTTTCCGAGTCCCCGCCAAGTACAACTCGAGACGACTCCCCAAAATGCTTGCGGTACCATTTCCTTTGTTTGGAAACTAGTCTTCGAGTCGAATGATTTATGGCTTTGGCCAATTCCGCCTCATCCATTTCTCCTTTGAGAAAAGATATACATTCCCGATATCCGACAGAATTGGATGCCGATAAGTTTTCGATCAAGCCAAGGGAAATCAACTTTTCAGTCTCAGAAACCAATCCATTTTCGAGCATGTAAATGGTTCGTCTGGCTATTCTTTCCTCCAAATCCTCGTTCTCCCTGTCAAACCAACAAATCCATTTATCAAGGTTCTCGTAGGGATCAGGAAAAGCTTCCATTTCCTCCTTCAATTCATTCAATGACTTGCCAGTGGCAATACACCGCTCAAGCCCTCTTATGACTCTCCTTGGATTACACATGTCCAAATTCCCAACTCCAGCAGGATTCAAACTTTGCAACTGCTTAACCAATTTTTCCAAGCCGTGATTCTCATAAGTTGCCTTTATATCTTGTCTGATCTCTTCGGGCACGATTACCCCATCAACAACCTTAGAGAGAAAAGATTGCATGTAAAATCCACTCCCACCACATACCAATGCATTACCATTTCTTTGGTAAATCTCATCCATAACCTTACTTGCGTAATTAACATAGTCTGCAACCGAAAAATCATCCTTAACATCAACCAAATCAATTCCATGGTGAACTACCCTAGACTGATCCTCAAAAGACGGTTTGGCAGAACCTAAATCCATTTGCCTAAAGACGGCTATGGAATCACATGAAAGAATTTCAAATCCCTCGGTTTCTGCCCATCTCAACCCAAGCTCTGTTTTACCTGCAGCAGTCACACCTCCCAACAAATACAGTGCTGAACCGCTTTTTTTCATTAGGTATTTATTCCGTCCCTAAATCATTTGGGCAGACCCTCAGCTAATCCGGCTGCCCGGCAACCAATTTGCTCGATAATAATTTCGGGGTTTCCCAAGTTTCCAGAAATACAATTAACCAATGCGCTACCAACTACGACTCCATCCGCAGCCTGGGCAACTTCTCTGACCTGATCCGCATTGGAGATGCCAAAACCCACAACCACGGGCAAATCTGAAAATTCTCGAATTGCTCCAACCCGATCATTCAAATCTCCTGCCAAATCCTCCCGCTCACCAGTTACCCCTTCTCTTGAAACATAGTAAATGAAGCCAGATGCAGATTGAGTTATTGTGGGGATGCGCTCCCTGGGAGTAGTTGGGGCGACGATGAAAACATTTTTCATCTTAAACCTTTTGGATACCTCCAGTAACTCTTCAGCCTCTTCCGGAGGAAGATCCAAAGTGAGAAGACCGTCAACTCCGGCATCCTTTGCCTGTGAAACATAATTTTCGATACCTTGAGAGAAAACGATGTTATAATAGGTGTAAAAAACAATTGGAGCATCGGAAAACTTGCGTATTTCACTTACCAAGCGAAACACCTGATCCTGATTACATCCTGCCTCCAAAGCCCTCTGTGCTGCCAATTGGTTGGTCAGTCCATCTGCCAGAGGATCCGAGAAGGGAACGCCCAACTCAAGCAAATCAACTCCATTATTGAGAAGTGTCCGGCATATCTCTAAAGATTGTTCGAAATCAGGATCACAAGCACAAACATAACCAACAAAAGCAGCCCGTCCATTTTTCTTGCATGAAGAGAAAAGTTTCGCGATTCGATCAGGTTCATCCATAATGAAAGTTTTGAATAATCTCTCACACAGGCACTCATTGGCAACGGAAAAGCAACTTTTTGCAGGTAGAATCGAATGATACATTTATA
>MDSZ01039092.1_pt1 | contig 15584 bp, 18 predicted proteins | sample 811201 | NCBI WGS metagenome assembly MDSZ01 (sample SAMN05326647, study PRJNA326480) | marine metagenome | isolation source: seawater | place: Indian Ocean: North | collected 2010
AAAAATTTATCACATGAAAAATCCTATCTTAGTGGCTGCAAGAAATCTTGTCATGAGATACACAAACATTCCTGGAAATGATTTAAAAAAGATCCATGAATATGATGCGCATGATTCTATTAATATTTAACTATTAAATTTATCTGTCAACTTGACCGAATTTGTCGGTAGCCAAAATTAACTCATGCGTAATCTCTTTTTCAAAAGCTGAGTGACCGGAAAAGGGAGCAATAATTAGAGAGGCTTCTGGCCATCTCTCTGAAAGCTCATAGGCAGTTCTTGCTGGACAAACTATGTCATATCGACCTTGAATAATAATTGCAGGAATTGATCTAATTTCATCTATTCCATTAAACAATTGGTTTTCATTATCCAAGAAACCTGCATTCATGAAGTAATGATTTTCAATAAGTGCAAAAGCTAATGCGAATTCTGGGTTAGAGAATTCCTCTACTCTCTCAGGAGCATAATTAATGCTGCTGCATGCAGCTTCCCACCGTGACCATGCAATCGCTGCCTCTAAGCTTTTTTGATGGTCCGAACCAGTAAAAATATGATGATAAGCTTCCATCAGGTTAGATCTTTTTGATGTATCTATTTGATCTACAAAATTTTTCCATGCTTCAGGGAAAATATGACTTGCCCCATCCTGATAGAACCAATCAAGTTCTTTTTTCCTGAGCATAAAAATTCCCCTCAAAACCATTTCACTTACTGAATTTGGATGGGTTTGAGCATAAGCAAGAGCTAAAGTGCTCCCCCAGGAGCCACCAAAGACTAACCATTTATCAATATCTAATTTGTGTTTGAGGGCTTCTATGTCTGCTACTAAATCCCATGTAGTATTATTTTGTAGACATGCATGAGGTTTGCTTCTACCACATCCTCTTTGATCAAAATTAATGATCCTATAAATATCGGGGTTGAAGAATCTTCTTACTGTTTCACTGCCACCACCTCCAGGGCCGCCATGCAAAAAAACCGCTGGCTTTCCACTTGGATTCCCACATTGTTCATAATAAATTTCATGCTCATCAGCAATCATAAAACCAGTATCAAATGGCTTAATTGGAGGATATAGCTTTAATTGCTCTTTCATAAAGAAGTATTTAAATATGTAAAATTTTATTAATTTTTCTTGGTAGAACTTTTTACTAATTCCTCTGAAGAGTCAATTTTAAATGGATCGGCGTCTTCTCCAAAAAGCTTTTTCGGAGATACAGATTCAAATTTTCCTTCGGTATCTCTTGGATCAGTAAAAAATCCTAAAACATATCCACCTTGGGAGTAACCCATTAAGTCTCTAAGCTCAGGCTCTAGATCTTTTGCTATTGATGGAGGGCATGAAAGGTATTGGTTTTCCTCTTGTCTTAACCAATTTGGTGCATAATGCAAAAAAACACCCAATCGATCTTCTGAGGTTTGATTTGCACCTCCGCCATGCATCACTGATCCAGTGTATATAAATACTGAGCCAGCACTCATTTCAGCACTTTCTATTTCTTCATCTAAGGGCATTCTATCTTTATCCCATTTATGTGACCCAGGTACAACCTGAGTAGCACCATTCTCTTTAGTGAAATCAGTTATTGCCCATACAGTACTGAATTGAGTTTCAATCTTTCTGGGAACATACCCTCCCCATACCCCCCTGTCTCTGTGAAGTATTTGAGCTGTTTCATTTGGCCCAATTGAGATGGCAGAGGTAAAGTGCAATTGATAATTGTCACAATATGGCTTTAGAAATTTCTTGGATAGAGTATTTATTGTTGGATCTAATGCAAGTTCACGGCACTTAGGCGATCTCGCAATAAGGGCACCGACTCTCTTTGTTTGAAACCCAGTAAATTCATTGTCTCCCTCTATATCATTATTTAGATAGGGCTGAAGCTCATTTTTAATATCATTAAGATCTTCTGTTGATAAAACATCATCTATGACCACAGCAGCATCTTGCTCAATAATTTCTAAGATTTGGTTAATGTCTGTTTCTAGACTGACATGCTGGATTCCCATAAATTTAGTTTAGGATATTTTTAAAAGTCTGTGAAATATTTTGCTTATCTAGATTTAAGAATTGAATGATATATTTCTGGATCTGTCGCTCCTTCAGTTCCAAATAGTAAGACGATACTGTCTGTATTTAGATCTATTTTTTCTGAAATCTCTTTATTTTTCATTACCTCAATTAATGCGGCCAACCCCGCAACAGCGGATTCCCCAGCTTCAATAGCTGGGTTATTTTTGGCAAGCATACGCATAGTTGATGGTATTGATTGGTCGGAGATGGTGATAAAATCATCAGCCCCATTCTTCAATATTTCCCATCCAAGCATTGAAGGTTCTCCACAAGATAATCCAGCCATCATTGTTTCTTTATTTATTGAAACCGGAGTTATTTTATTATTCTTGGCACTTTCAATTAAACAAGGAGCATGTTCAGATTCAACTATTACAAATCTTATATTGTGAGTATGAAATTTTTCCCAGAAATAAGCGCATATTGCTCCTGGAAATGAGCCAACTCCACCTTGAAGAAATATATGGGTAGGCATTTTATTTATTTGACTAGAGATCTCCTCAGACATGACATTATATCCAGCCATAATATCTTGAGGGTATTTAGTATATCCAGGATAAGAAGTATCAGAAATAATATGCCAGCCATTCAAGTCTGATTTTTCTTTGCAAATTTTTACTGAGTCATCGTAGTTTCCATTAACTCTTATGACATTTGCACCAAGGTTTTCCATAGCGCTTTGTCTTCCTAAACTTACTTCCGCATGAATATAGATCTGACATTTGCATCCAAATAAATTTGCTCCATATGCAACAGAACGACCATGATTTCCATCAGTAGCGGTTGTGACTGTGTATTTTGAGATATTATCTCGATATTTTCCGCTATGAATATCTTGGATTTCAATCATTTCTCCCATTTCTTCTTCTAGGGCATCCTGAATAAACCTTAAAACTCCATATGTACCTCCCAAAGCTTTAAAACTGCCCAATCCAAATCGAGAGCTTTCATCTTTATAGTAGATTTGTTTAACACCTGTTTGTAAGGCTATTTTTCTTAAAGACAGAAGAGGGGTTGGCTCATACCCGTCCCATGAAGAAATTTCTTTAAAGGCCATAAGCGCATTTTCAATACTTAAGATAGATTGAAGCTTGCTGGGGTAATATTCATAGTTTTTATTAGGGTTTTGAAAGTGATTTACCAGCATTAATGCCCACTATATAAATAAAATAATCAAAAAACAAAAGTCAAAAGATCCTTTACAAGTCAATTAAAATAGAATCTAATTAGTTATTCGTGATTTGATCCTATTGCCGCGAATATAAAGAAAGTGCTAAAACGGAAATTTTTCCCAGGATTTAACTTAAAAAATAAAGTTTTTGTTAAAAACTTTATATTTCATTATTTGGAAGAATTCATTAATGAAAAAGGATTAGATTTAATCTAGGAGGAAAAATCTAATGAAAAGACAACTACTAGAAAGATTAGAAGAAGGCCCAGTAATTTGCGCGGAAGGGTTTTTGTTTGAAGTTGAGAAAAGAGGTTATTTAGCTTCTGGCGAGTTTGTGCCAATGGTAGCTTTAGAACATCCACAAGCTCTTGAAAATTTACATATAGATTTTCAGCATGCTGGTTCAGATGTCGTTGAAGCTTTTACATATAACGGGCACAGAGAAAAGATGCGTGTAATTGGCAAAGAAGAATTATTAGAGCCTTTGAATAGGGCGGCCTTAAAGATTGCAAAAAAAGTTGCCGATAATCCGATTGATGGAGGTGAGCCAAATTTAATGGCTGGCAATATTTCCAATTCCAACATTTGGGCAGCAGATGACCAAGTTGCTCAAAAAGAAGTTCATAAAATGTTTAGTGAAATGGTTGATTGGGCAGTTGATGAGGGCGCAGACATCATAGTTGGCGAAACATTTTATTATGCTGAAGAAGCATATGCAGCTTTAGAAATTATTAAAGAATCTGGACTTCCGTCAGTCATAACCATAGCTCCAATGGGAGAGAATCAAATGAGAGATGGCGTCTCGATTATAGATACAATGAAAGAATTAGAACAAAGAGGAGCAGATGTCGTTGGAATGAATTGTTTTAGAGGTCCAGATACTATGATGCCCTATCTTCGAGAAGCTAGGAAAGTTTTAAAATGTCATATGGCAGCATTGCCACTACCGTTCAGGACTACAGATGAACATCCAACTTTTTTCAATTTGCCTGATGAGCATGGCTGTACTTGCCAGGCGCCACACGGACGGACTTTCCCAACAGCTTTAGATCCTTTGTATTGTAATAGATATGAAATACACGAATTTGGCAAAGAAGCCACTGCATTAGGTATTAACTATCTTGGGGTTTGCTGTGGAGCAACTCCTATGCATATAAGAGAAGTTGCTGAGGCAGCAGGTCTAACAGTTCCGGCAAGCAAATATAGAGAAAAAATGGAAAACCATTTTATGTATGGAACCAATGAAAGGACTGCTAAGCATATGCAGGAATATGGCGATAAAGCATAGAATATAACTTGAAAACTTAATATCATCATAGACATGAATGATAAAGAATATGAAATATATAAGAAGATCTTAGAGGATAGTCACAAAAAGCATCTTGAGAAAGAGGGGGTCAAATTTCCAAGAGGGATAAAACTATTTGAACTTTGTTATTTATATAAAAATTTTCAAAAATCTGTTCCTATAAGTGAAATTACAAATGTTGTACAGGCAAAATATCCCAACAAGGATGGAAAACAAGCAAGGCATTTAGCTGGCAACGGATGGTATTTAAAGACTGGCACTAGTTCAGCAACAATTGTTCAGTACGATAAAAAAATTCCACACGGACATTTAATGTTGTTTTCTATTACAGAAAAAAATCCAAAATATAATCCTAAAAAGAGAGATGAAGTAATAAATGCAAAAGAATGGAAGGAGATTTTAAAAATTTTTGAAAATAGGGGCTGCGCTGTTTGTGGTGTCCAAGGTTTAAATTACGATGAGGGACATCTAGATGATGATAAAGGTTATAGGAATAATGTAGTACCAATGTGTAGATCTTGCAATAATTGGGGGATGAAGTACAAATTAAAGTTTGAATTGGATAAAAATAACACTCTAGTTGCGAGACCTATTTTAAAAGGAAGAGATTTTAATAAGACTTAAGCGTTAAATATATTTCTTTTCCCAAGGCTTCACCTAGAGCAATGGGAACAGCATTCCCTATTTGAAGATTTTTGCTTGTTTTGCTTCCTATAAATTTATAGCTATCAGGGAATCCCTGTATTCGAGCACCCTCTCTTGTTGAAAGAGCTCTATTTTGATCTGGATGAATGCATCTAGATGAGGATGGAGTTCCAAAATTCCTAGTAATTGTTGGAGCAGGCACTTCATAATTTAACCTAGCATATGTATTACCAAAGAAATTCTTTGGTTGAAGATGTTTTGGCAGGTCATTTACAGAGCCATCTTTTGGTATTAATGACATTATATTTTGCATTTTTTTACCGTAATTAGATGAATTATGTTCGCTGAGGAAGTTTTGACCATTTCGCATTAATTTTTGGTATTCCGAATTACTTTCCATATATTGATTTTTACTATCATTTACATCAAGTTTAGGTAAATCAGATATTGCATCTTTTAGAGTAACAAATTTTTTTGTTATTAAAGTTTCTGTTTCAGTATGAGTGATCTTGGGAAAATTAAATTTTAAATTTTTTTTGAACCCGATTACGATAGTTCTTTTTCTATGCTGAGGAGCGCCAAAATTTGCAGCATCAAGTATTTCACTCTTGATATTGTAGCCCTTCTTTTTAAGTTCATTTACTAGAGTATGGTATGCCACACCCTTATAAAGCCTTTTAAAACCTGAGACATTTTCAAATAAAACGATTTTTGGATCTACTTCGTCAACAGCTCTTAAAAATTGCCAAAATAATGAATTTCTTTTATCTTCAGCATTTTTTTTTCCAACTGTACTAAAACCTTGACAAGGGGGGCCGCCACAAACTAAGTCAATATCTTTTAAATTGTTTTCTTTAAGAATTTTTGAAAAATCAACCGTTGATATATCTTCAGTAATAATTTTAGAATTTGAATTATTTAGACAAAATGTTTCAGCGAAGTCTTTTTTGTATTCAACAGCTAACACACATTTAATATCATTTTTTTTAAGTCCTAGGGTCAGCCCTCCTGCACCACAAAATAAATCAATAGAAGTAACCATAAATAGTAATTATTTTATCACCTCAGGCCACCACAATTGTTGTTAAAGCTTAAATTTAAGAAATCCTAGAAATGGTGCCCAGAGGTGGAATCGAACCACCGACACAAGGATTTTCAGTCCTTTGCTCTACCGACTGAGCTATCTGGGCAAAAATTAGGATGAAGAATTATAACTGAACTGTGCTTGGTGGAGAATAGTTAGTTAGAATATATATAAAACACAACTAGGAAATTATTATGAAACCAGTTTGTTTAGTTTTAGGAGCAGGCGCTGGAATAGGAGGAACTGTAGCAACTAAGTTTGCTGCTGAAGGCTATCATTCATGTTTATGTAGAAGATCTGATAAAGAAGGTTTAGAAAAGCTTGTTTCAAATATAAAGAAAGAAGGGGGCTCGGCTACTGGGCATTTAATTAATGCCATCGAGGAGAATGTCCTTGAAGAATTAATCTTAAATGTTGAAAAAAATGTTGGCCCAATAGAGGTTCTAGTTTATAACCTTGGTGCGCAAAGTGGCATGAAATTATTAAGAGAAACTAGTTTAAAAGAGTTTGAGTGGGGCTGGAAAATGGCAGACCTTGGTTTATTTAGAGTTGCTAAAGTTTTAATGCCAATAATGGAGGAAAGAGGAAAAGGAACCTTTTTAGTTACATCCGCCACAGCAGCAATGCGTGGAAATAAAACACAGCATTCTCATGCTGCAGCAATGGGTGGAAGAAGGATGCTTTGTCAAACTCTAAACGATGAATTTGCCTCTAAAGGCATTCATATTGTTCATATTGTTGTCGATGGCGCTGTTGATGCTCCAGATACATTAGGGAAGATGCTTGGCAAAAAAATGTTTCAACAGCTCCGAAAAGCAAAAGGAATGGAGCATGATGGATTAATTCTTCCTGAGAAAGTTGCTGAAACCTATTATCACTTATCACAACAACATAGATCGACTTGGACCCATGAGCTTGACCTTAGAGCGTTCTCAGATATGGCTTGGTGGAATAGTTAATCTAGAGCTTTAAATCCAGAAGCTTGTTCTACATCTTCATTATTAAAGAATTTCTCCATTTGTTCTAGTAACCAAGAGCGAGCATCTGCTTGAGATAAGTCTAAATGTTTCTCATTGATTAAGGTTGTTTGATGTGATTTCCAAGCTTCCCATGCTTCTAGAGAAACGGTTTCCATCAACTCTTTACCCTTAGGTCCTGGCATTGGAGGCACATTCATAGCGGGCAATTCTTTTTGGAATTTTTTACAGAAAACGGTACTACTCATAATTCTTTTATTAGCTTACTAATTGGTTTTGGCAAACCATACTCTTCTATTCTATCCTTTTTTATCCACTTATATTGTTGATTAGTATCTATTTTAGATTCTTTTGAAGACAGGTAGATTTTCAATTTTAGATCTAGCTTCCTGTGTGTAAGCTCGTGCTTAATCTTTTGAGCAGATGTCAGTTTAAAATTTTGAATATTATCCTTAAGCAATTTAGTTTCAAAAGGAAGCCAAAGATTCTTCCAGATCGAGTTAGCCTCATTTTTAACAAGCAATATCGAATCCTTTGTTTGAATCAGCGACAAATTCATTAGGATAACTTTTTTTGTTAGAACAGGTTTTTTTTTATTAATAGGGATTACCTTGAATGCAGATAGACACTGACTATTAATTGGGCAATTATTACATTCAGGTTTTGATGGAGTGCATATAGTAGCCCCTAAATCCATAATTCCTTGCGTATAAGAGAAACAATCCTGATGGTTAACAAATTCTGAAGAGAGCTTCCAAAGCTCTGCATCCTTAAGCAAAGCTAGATCTTTTTTTAATATCCTTGATATAACCCTTTTAACATTTCCATCTAAAATGGGATGAGGGTCAGCATACGCTAAAGACATTATTGCCCCTGCTGTTGATTTACCTATTCCCGGAAGTTCAACAATTTGATCAAATTGTTTTGGGAACCTATTTCTATATTGATTTTTGATAATTTCCTTTGAAGTGAATATATTTCTAGCCCTTCTATAAAAACCCAATCCCGACCATGCCGCTAAGATTTGATCTTCTGTTGCCTTAGATAACTTTTTTAAGTTAGGAAATTTTTTTATAAAATTTTTAAAATAAGGAATAGCTGTTTTTACTTGTGTTTGTTGGAGCATAATCTCTGAGATCCAAATCTTATAAGGCGTAACTTTTTTTCTCCAAGGTAAATCATGCCTTCCATGGTCTAAATACCATTGAACAATTTGGCGTGAGATAATGTGATATTGTTTATTCAAAAAGATCTTCTTTAGCAGTTGGTTCTTTATCACCATCAAAGGAATAAATTATTGGTGCGCCAGTTGGAATCTCCAATGCTACAACTTCTTCTTTAGATAAATCATCAAGTTGCATTACTAAAGATCTAAGTGAGTTTCCATGAGCTGCTACTAAAATATTCTCACCTTGTATTAATTTCGGGAGGATTCTTGAATTAAAAAAAGGTAATACTCTTTCTGCGGTATTCTTTAAGCTCTCACCACCTGGCGGAGGTGAATCATAAGATCTTCTCCATATATGGACCTGCTCCTTACCCCATTCTTTTCGAGCATCATCTTTATTTAGACCAGCTAGTTGTCCATAATCTCTCTCATTAAGAGCTTTATCTTGAATAACTTTAATATTTGTTTGTTCAATGCCCTCTAAAATCATCTGGCCTGTAATTTGAGCCCGCTTTAATGCTGAAGTAAACATCATAGAAAATTTGATATTTTTTTCTTTAATTAACGAGCCAGCATCTCTTGCTTCTTTTTCTCCTTTGATAGTTAACCCAGGGTCTTTCCATCCTGTAAATAAATTCTTTGCATTCCATTCACTTTGACCGTGACGAACTAAGACTAAAAAGTTTTGATCTTTCATAACATAAACCTCACCAAAGAATATATTTTAAGCGATAATATGCAAATGCTAGAATTCAATTTATTTTTAATCGATTATTGGTACTTTTCTGTTCCTTTATTCCTTTCAATAATTTTATGGTTCCGCTCTGAAACAAGAAGAGGCGGCAATCGAGTTGATTGTAATCAGTTAACCAATTTAGTAAATAAAGAGTCTGCCTGTTTAGTGGATGTCAGGCCTAAGAATGAATTTGAGACTGGAGCAATAGCTGGATCAGTAAATATTCCTTTTGAAGAGCTAGATTCTAGAAATGATGAATTATTAAAAGAAAAAGAAAATCCAATAGTCCTCATTTGTAAAATGGGAAGAAATGCAGCTTTAGCTGGTGAAAAGATGCAAAAATTTGGTTATAAAGAAACTCATGTTTTGCAGGGTGGAATTACAACTTGGCAACAAGAAGGGCTCCCACTGGTTAAAGTAAAATAGCTTATGAAGTTTTATGTAAAATTTCTTACCTTTTTTTTAATCCCTGCTTTAAATATTTATGCTGATGAATTAACTATTAATTTATCAGGACAAACTAGAGAAGGAGTTTTGTCTCTAGCTATATATGATAATGCTGAAGCATACAATTATTCAGTTAAAGGAGAAAAGCGATCAGAAGAAGGAGTATTTTCAGGAATTGAGACTTATATAGAAATTAAAGAAAGTCATGAGTTTGTCGTTAATCTTCCTGAAGGAATTTACGCCATTGCGCTTTTTATTGATGGTAATAAGAATTTAAAGATTGATAAAAATTTTCTTGGCATTCCAAAAGAACAGTTTGGTTTTTCTAATAATGCCATTGGGAAATTTTCTGCACCTTCTTTTGAGCAAGCCAAATTTTTGGTTAAAGGCAGTACTATGCAAAATATAAAATTGAAATAATTTAGAACTTTTACTATGAAAGAAGTAATCATATACACAACGAAAACTTGCCCATACTGTTATAAAGCAAAGAGCTTACTAAAAGCTTTAAATGTTTCTTATAAAGAAATTTCTGTTGATTTTAATTCTAAGCTGAGGGCTGAAATGGCGCTAAAAGCAGGAAAAACATCTGTTCCTCAAATTTGGATTGGTAGTGATCATATTGGTGGGTGTGATGACTTGCATGAACTTCACAAAGCTGGAGATTTGTTAGAGACCTTGGGTTAAGTTTGCTGAGCTTTTATTTTCTTTGAAAGAGTATTTCTTCCAAGACCTAGAACTTTAGCAGCATCTTGTTTTTTGCCCCCAGCTTTCTCTAAGGCAAAATCTATAATCACTTTGTCTAACTCTGGTTCAATAATCTCAAGCATATTTTTTGAATTGTTTTGATAGACTTCTCCAAGCCACTTAGAGAAACCTGATTGCCAGTTATCGTTTTTAATTTCAATTGACTTATCGGTATTGATAATTTCACTAGGAAGGTCTTCTAACTTTACATTTTGAGTTGGTGCCATAAGAGCAATCCAATAACATGTATTCTCTAGCTGCCTTACATTTCCAGGCCAATCATATTGAGTTAAAGCTAACAGAGCTTCTGGAGAGAGTACTTTTGGTTCATCTAACAATGAATCAGCATGTCTCTTTAAAAAAGCAGATGACAGATCACCAATATCTTCTTTTCTTTGTCTTAGTGGAGGAACATCGACTTTAATAACATTTAATCTGTAGTAAAGATCTTCTCTAAATGTACCAGAAGCTACGAGTGATTCTAGGCTCTGATGGGTAGCAGCAAGAATTCGAACATCTACTTTAATAGGCTTATCACCACCTACTCTAAAGAATTCTTTATTTGATAGCACTCGTAGCAAACGTGTTTGTGTTTCAAGCGGCATGTCTCCAATCTCATCAAGAAAGAGGGTGCCTCCATTGGCTTGTTCAAACCTGCCGATTCTTTGTTCAACAGCACCAGTAAAAGCACCTTTTTCATGTCCAAACAATTCTGATTCAATGAGTTCTTTTGGTATATCAGCCATGTTTAAAGCTATAAATGGCATGTCATGTCTTGGGCTATTTTTGTGTAATGACTTTGACACCAGCTCTTTACCAGTTCCAGACTCTCCTTGAATTAGAACCGTAGCATTTGTGTTAGCCAGTTTTCCAATGGATCTAAATACAATCTGCATTGATGGAGCTGAGCCAATTATTTCAGATTTAGAAACTTTTTTTGGTTTAGTTTCTTTGTTTTCTTCAAGAGCTTTCTTGACTGTAACGATTGCTTCTTCTAGATCAAAAGGTTTGGGTATATATTCAAATGCACCCCCTCCGTATGAATCTATTGCAGCCTGCATATCTGTAAACGCAGTCATAATTATTACTGGTAATTTTTCATAGTTATTTTTTATATGCTTTAGAAGATCATAACCATGCATTCCTGGCATTTTTATGTCAGAGATTATTAGATCTGGTTTATCTTCACTTAAAGCATCGATCAATGACTCACCATCAGCAAAAGTCATTATTTCAAGACCGGCGCTCTTCAGACCTTCTTCGAGAACTAACCGAATAGCATCATCATCATCAGCAACCCAAATTTTAGGCACTTTGAACTCCTTGCATGTAACTGTTTGAAATAGGAATTAGAATTGAGAATACTGTTAGATCATCTCTTCGTTCAAAAGATATAGCGCCGCCATGGATCCTTATAATATCTTGTGAAATAGATAGCCCTATTCCAGAACCATTCTCTTTACCTGAGATCATAGGAAAAAAAATTTGATCTTTAATTTCTGGATTAATACCGGGGCCATTATCCTTTACAATGATCTCAGCCAAAGTATTATGAACAGTTCCGTTGATTGGTTGGCGATATGAAATTTTAGTCTGAATACTTATACAAGGTTGCGTTGCAAAATTTGTACATGCATGCACAGCATTTTGCGTAATATTAATTAATGCTTGAATGAATAGATTTTTGTCACCATAAATTTCAGGAATGCTTGGATCATAATCTCTGTTAATAATTAAGTCTTCTTGTGTTTCAATGTTGCTTAATGCTAAGACTCTTTGCAAAGCTTCATGTAAGTTGAAATATTCAAAAGTCGGTTTTTTTGCTGGAGTTAAAATTCTAGTAACTATTTCATTTAATCGATCTGTCTCTTCCTCAATTATTTTTAAGAATTTTTTTGAAAAATCATCAACATATTTAGATTTTAAAATTTGTGCGCTTCCCTTAATTCCTGAAAGTGGGTTTTTTACCTCATGAGCTAGAGTTCTTGCTAGGCCCGCAGCTATCTTTTGTGTTGAAAAGCTTCTAGTGGAGTCAATAATTTTGTTGAGGTTATCAATGTTTACTGCTTCAACAAATATAAGATTCTTTTTATCAGAGAATGTAATAGTCAGATCAACTGTTCTTGCTGACCCAGATTGATGAACAATCTCAAAATCTCTTCTAGTAACAGATCCAGAATTCTTTCTAGATTTTTGGAGAATTTCATTGATTTGAGCAGCAGTATCATTATCTAATAACGAGGCAATAGTTTTTCCATCAAATTTTACAGAATCACCAATCCAGTTTGCAGCTTTTGCTGCATCGTTCATCCACAATAAATTGAAGCTCTCACCATCTAAGATAATGATTTCAGTATTTAGGTTATCAAATGCTTGAAAGGTGGAAAAATCCATAGGGGGTACTAGATAGAAAAAAGCCTCCCATAGATGGAAGGCTTTAAATTTCGCTCTTTGTTTGAGTTATGCAACTTAAAAATTATTTTGTTAGAGTGCCAACAATATGAGCTAAAATCTTATATGGATCTGCATTCGATGCTGGTCTTCTATCTTCTAGATAACCATTCCAATTATTCTCAACTGTATATACGGGTATTCTAATACTTGCGCCTCTATCACTAACCCCATATGAGAATTGATCAATGCTTTGTGTTTCATGCAATCCTGTTAATCGCATGTCATTGTCTGAACCATACGCAGCGATACCCTCTTCATGGACTTCACCAAGTTTATCGCACATAGATGAAAATAACTCTTCTGATCCGCGTGATCTCATTTCTCCATTTGAGAAATTAGTGTGCATTCCAGAACCATTCCAATCACCAGTTTTGGGTTTGGGGTGAATGTTAACACCAACACCATATTCTTCAGCAATCTTATAAAGCAAGTATCTGCTGACCCACAGATCATCTGCTGCTTTAATGCCCTCACCAAAACATTGATATTCCCATTGACCAAGTGCAACTTCAGCATTTGTTCCTGTTAACGAAATTCCTAAATCTAGACATGCTTGTAAATGGTGATCAGAAATTTCTCTACCAATTACATTACCGGCTCCCACGCCGCAGTAATAATCTCCTTGAGCCCTAGGCTCTCCATTTTCCCATCCTAGCGGCTCACCGGTTTCAGCATCAGTAAAAAAGAACTCTTGCTCAAAACCAAACCACCAATCATTAGTTACAATTTCATCTGCTGCAGCTCTAAAATTGCTTGGATGGGTTGTATGGTCAGCTGCCTGAACTTGAGTCATAACTAAGTCATGACCATGAGGATTTTCATAGGTTTGAACTGGAAGGAGCAAGCAATCTGAACTTCCGCCTTCTGCTTGTTGAGTAGACGAGCCATCAAAAGACCAATCAGGAGGGCTATTAGCATCAGTGGCCTTTACTTTGCTCCTCATTGAAGGCTCAGGCTGATATCCATCAAGCCATATATATTCATATGTTTTATATTTTGACATTATATTTCTCCTAAAAATTTTAATTATTATGTAACATGCAATAATAATGCCAATATAATGCACATATTTTGTGCATATATCTTGTAATTATAGGACAAAATATATTTTAATGCACTATTTTAGTGCAAATTGAGAAATATTTTTATTTTATTAAGATAAGATTCAAAGTTTTGAAAGGAGTGATTCCCACCAAATGTTACATGAATCTGGCTGCCTGAGAAGTATTTAACTGCTTCCATATAATCAAGCACCTCATCACCAGATTGAATCAAGGTCATGAAATTATTGAGCTTTCTGATCTTCTTGATTTTTTCACTCATTACATTTAAAAAGTCTAATTGATTTTGATCAATAACAAACTTTTCTCCCGTAGAGTAATTTACATTTTCACCTAAATATCCAGACATATCTAAGGGAGGAATCGCAGGGTTTATATTTACACAAGGGAGGTTATATTTTTCTGAAAAATATGTTCCATAAAATCCACCCAATGAACTTCCCATAAAAGAAGACGGAGATTCTTTTTGAATAATTTTTTCTATTTGATGATAGGCTGTTTCAACATTGTTATCTAAATTTGGAATAAAAATTTTAGTTTTTTTAGTATTTTTTTTAATAAAAGAATGCGCTAATTTTGCTTTAGTCGAATCTGCTGAGGATGCAAATCCATGAAGATATAAAATTTTAGCCATTTAAAAAATATATCTCTTTTGCTTCAACTGCTCCATTTATAAAAATATTTTCAAGCCACTCAGTTAGAATTCTATTTTGTTGATATTTTTCATCTTGTGATTGTGAGAAAGGAGAAGTTGCAAAAAATGGAACTGGTTTTTCTTGCTGGTATGAAATAACTTCTGCTAATTTCGCATCTATATAGATATTAATTCTTAATACAAAATTTACCAATGCTGTATCTTTGTCTTTAAATTTTGCTTCAATTAGAAGAGTGTGAGGGGTTCTAGTTATAACTAAGAATTCTGCTTTATTTTTATTGTCATAATGAAGAACTTCAAAAGAGTAGTAATCTCTCTCAAAGTCACAAAGTATTTTCCTAAGTCTAGAAAAATTTGCACTACAAATTGTTAAATGGTTTTTTGTTTTTAAAGTTTTATACATTTATTTAATTTTATAATCTTTGTTAAATGGTGTATAGGATCTGCATGCATCAATGTAATTTTCTATTTGAATTTTCTCAGATTCACAAAAATTTTTTACCGCTTCACGAAAATCATGATTTAGAAAATAATGAAATGATGAAGTTAGATGCGGCTGAAAACCTCTTCTTATTTTATGCTCTCCTTGAACGCCTGGATCAAAGTATTGGAGATTATTTTTTATGCAGTATTCTATCCCCTGATAGTAACAACATTCAAAGTGTAGATTTTTAATCTTTTCTATTGCACCCCAATGCCTACCATATAAGGTGTCATTTCCCTCAAAACAAAGTGAAGCTCCGATTGGCTGGCCCTCCAATTCTGCAAAAAATATTATTGGTCTAACTGATTGATCTGCGGTTTTTATTAATTGAAAAAATTCTTTGTTAAGATATGGATTTTGAGCCCTTTCATAATAAGTTTGTTGATAAAATATATAAAATAATTCCCAATCCTTAGAAGTTATTTCATGATATTTTTTATATTTAAATTTGATTCCCTTTTTATGGATGCTTTTTCTTTCTTTCCGAATAGTGGCTCTTTGACGGGAAGTAAAAATAGATAGAAAATCATCAAAATTTTTAAAATTATCATTCTTCCATTTGAATC
>MDSZ01104475.1_pt1 | contig 15581 bp, 2 predicted proteins | sample 811201 | NCBI WGS metagenome assembly MDSZ01 (sample SAMN05326647, study PRJNA326480) | marine metagenome | isolation source: seawater | place: Indian Ocean: North | collected 2010
GGTAATCGCCTAATGGGTGTTTCTGGTGCATTTTTGGAAAGTTTAACGCAAAAAAATCTTATAAATACACATATCATATCAAGATACTCGTACGAGAGTACATTTTGTAATACGGAGCGAATGTCTATCCGTATCGCACATACGTTAGTCATTGTATTGATTATGCACAAGTTCATAAAATACGTATGTGTACAAATTTATTTTTGTAAAGAACAATACGATATAATATATTTTACACGCGTGTCTAATTCAGTTTCAAGGCGTTCATTGCCAACGTCTCCCTTGTTTTTTGCTGCTGTGCGTTCCTACTGTAGCCCTGCGCGCGGCGGTAATGCATCTGCAGGGTTTCCATCTTCGCCATTCCCAGCCCGAACGGTTCGTCCTTACCACTGGCTTGGTACAAAGCCCTGATCTTGCCTATTAGTACGTCGCGCTTCTTTTGCAACGCCATCTCTTTCTTTTTCTCCTCCGATATATTCCTGGCCCCGAAAGAGTTCGCGTTGTTTCGTTTCTCTGCTGCGCGAAGCATAGCCTCGCGACGCTCTGCCGCGGAGAGCACCTTCGGGGGCGTTTTATTCTCGTCGCCACCATCTTCCGCGTTTTCGTCCTGCTCTTTGCTGCTGCTAGACAGGGTATTTCCCCCGCCCAACGTACCCACATAGGATAAATTTCTCGGCTGGCCGCTATATGAGCGTCCACCCTTCTTTGCAGGCGGGGTGACTGGACGATCGTTGTTTAGTCTGTAAGCGTTGGCCGCCTGTTCTCTAAGCTTGATCATTTCGGGGTCGCTCTCCCGTTTCTTCCGCGTCCATTCGAGCATATACTTCAAGACATTTTCAGGCCTATCCACAACAATGTCTGTGAGCAGCTCGGAAATTATTGGATCAACGTGCTCCTTCATATATTCTTTGGCCTCTTCTACGTTGACCACTTTGTTGGAGTTTGCATGCTCCTCGTTCTTGGACGACATTATCTTCCACAACAAGCTCTGTTTTCTGCCCTTGGTTTTTACGTCGTATGCACGTGTGTCTATATGAGTGAGCTCTTACGGCGTAATAGGTCACTGCGTCGTGGAACAAAGCACTTGCCTTTTTTCGAGACCAATCGGTTCCTTCTCACGTTCCGATTGAAAAAACGAATGAAGAATCGGCCGTGGTATAATAAGTGCAGTAGTCGTCCTACACATACAGCAATAATAATAAAATAAAATAAAAGAAGAGAGAATGAAGAAAGAAATATGGTTCAACAACCGTGATTTCCCAGAAGCGTATACTTTTTCCTATGAAGAAGTACGATGCCGACTCATTAACGTTCGCCATTTTAGTGTTTTGAATGCATTCGATGATTGATTTAGACTGGGCGACCGTCGGTTGTAGTTCTCAAGTATAGATCTTGTAGTTGTCAAGGCTCAACTTTTCAATTGTGTCTCGTTTTGGAGATCGACTACGATTGATAGGCGGAATACGCAACGATTTGAAATAATAACAGGTAATAATAGTAATAGTGAAAGAAGCAAAAAAAAAAAAAAGTAAAATAGGCTAATAATAATAATAAATAATTTTCAAAACAACATTTTATTATTCCAACTTTTTGCCTATTTTTTAAAGTAAAATTTTATTATGCTCGTCTGTGTTATTACTTATTAATAAATTTCTTTATAGTGATACCTATTACTACTACATATTATATATCTTGAAGAATTTGCAAAACCTTTACACTAAAGCTTCAGCCTCCGTATCATCTGGTAATGGGGGTGGTGGCAAGAAGTTACCGGGGGGGGGCGCTAATTCTGGCGGAAGATTGTTGTGCTTCGTCAATGGATTATTTGCAAATTCAATTTCATCGTCATCATCCACGGCATCCGACTTCTTCTTGCTTCCGTCTAATTGTGAATCCAAATCATCTGAAAGCTCCTTTAACTCTTCGCTTTCGGCATCGCCCCCTCCAGTGCCTGAATTCATTTTTGCCATCAATGGATTGACAACTAAATCTAAAGCATCGTCACCATGCTCTGGATTTCTGTTACTTTTGTAACCCTGCTTGACCATAGATTTAAGCCATGATGGAACATATCCAACGACCTCGGATATCAACACAATGGTATAGTAAATGATGCTGAACAACAAAACGAAGATAACCAACCAAGTTATCAAATCCCGTTGCCACATAAATGCAGTAGTTCCACCTGCTTGAAATCGATCACTTTCAAACATAATGCCAGCGAGACAGATGACTATTAAACATGTCAATAGGACTTGCTCAACCGTATTATAGTCCCAAAAGTATTCTCTTGATTTCCCACCTGCTCTAACTTGCGTAATCATATGACCATCTGCTCCATAACGAACTTTTCTTTTTTTAGAAGCTTCAACAATATCCCTTCTTTTCACATAGCTTAATGCCGCATCAATTTTCTTTTGGATCATTATGTGTGTCTCATTTTTTTCCACGTATGTTTTATGTTTATGTATTCTAATCGTCTCATTCCTTTGTACGGTTGACATAAATGGTTGATTTTGCACTTGCAAGATGTATGATAAAAATAACACTAACAAGACAAATGCTAATTGAAATCCAGGATTTGATCTAAACACCAGCGCAGCGAATGCAATTAAAGTTTTGCGAAAGATTATTATCACAATCCAATACACTTTACCCGGTTTGAAATGATAATACATTTTGTGATATTGTATTCTAATGTGAAACGCATCGGGGTTCTCATTTTTCGTATCTCCAATTTCATAAGCTCTTAAAATTTGATCTTCCTTGATCAACGTATGGTGCCTCCTTACTACATACATTACATAAAGCGGAAAACCTAATGTAATAATTATCAAAACAAGTACGGCAGGTGCCACCAATCTATACTGCAAGTGATCAGGGTCACCACATCTGCACAACCCACTGTCACATTGATAATCAACAAATTCTGTATACAAATAACCATCAAATGGTTTGGTTGGGTTGCAATTAAAAATCTCCAACGCTTTTCTTGTTACTGTAATGTACAAGAAATATATACTCATCCAATACGCCGAGAAAAATTTAGCCCATGCAGTTTTATTTTTTTTTTGCTTTAAAAAACCCTGGTTGTAACAAGTGTAAAGTAAGAATGCAAGTAACACAATTAGACCCACGTACAGTGGTGATAAGATGATACCATAGAACTTTGTTTCATATCCTAATTCTGGCATCAGGCACTCTGGTGTTACAATGTCAATGTCAAAACTGAAAAAGCTCAGAAAGACGTAGAATTCGTATAAGATTGGCGGCCAAGCAACATCTGCATCCGTAAACATGGCAACAACTTGGAAGTAATCCCATCCAATATTGATAAAAGCTAAATTAAATTTTTTTGTGTCTAACCAGTGTACAAAAGCAATCATAATAATAATGGCGAAAAAAAATGCGACGATAATGAGCCCAGGTAATTCTGGGCATTCTTTGCAAACCTTACCATCTCTGTAATGCGTTCCGAAAGTACATAGTTGGCAACGATAACCAGCGACACATTCGCACACACCATAGGTTTCCCCAGTAGTTTCATTCTTTTTCGCAATACAGTTCGCGCAATCCTCTGGGTTATCTGCACCACATTCTTTTCGCGTCAAAATATCCATTAAATTTTCAATTGCACTTGGATTAGGGCCTTTCAGATTCGCACACGCCGTTTCCAATTTACTAGATTTAAGTTCATTTTTCAAACATTCTTTCAAACATGAAAAACTCCTCCAATTCCACTCCTTCGGGCATTGGCACACATCGGTAATTGCTTGCTTGCATGGTAAACCGCCAGAGCGGGCGCGGCATTGCATGGTGACATTGCAGGTCATCAATTCCGGGTCCAAATCAAGCTCTTTCTTCAAACAGTTGGGTTGTTGATGTTGGTAACCCAGCAAGCATGTATTGTTTCCTGTACACGCTTTCAGCGGTGTGCACGGGACAAAATCATAGCATTGATCGCGCTCATGGGCTTGAGGAAATTGGGTTTTAATGGCATCGCTAAACATTCTTCGAGTAGAACAACGTTGAACGTCTGCATCGCCTTTTTTCATGACCATACGTGCGCGGTTAAAATCGTCCATACCTTTTGTGTCAAGTCTATCTTCGATATTTGAGGCAGTTTGTAACAATTGTCGGTTACGGCGACGGCGACCGCTACCAGTTTCTGCACGATTTTTTGTAATATCTAACGGCTCACGCCAAAATCCAACTTGCGAAACAGGGTCTTTATAAGAGCCTACCTCGCACAGTGCACCATCTGGGCATTCAGCACATAGTTCGCCGATTCTGCCCCAATAATTAACAGTCTTCCCATTTTCGTCTAGCTCAGATCCAGTACACTTACTGTAAACAATGGAGCTTTCTGGTGTTGCGCGTGCTTTGGTTTCTATTGCTTGTGTTGCAACGCTTACAGTCACGTATTTCGGGCCCACTACGTCTTCTTTTGGAAGACATGAAATATATGGACGCCCATCAATCGGATGTTCCGCTTTCCACTCACTGTCTTCGCACTCAATACCATTAAGAGTAACATTCGTCTCGCTTGGTATTTTACCAAAATTATTGCCTCGTAATTCCAATGGTACTTGAGTAATGCTAAATCCACGAGCATCAAGTGGTCTCGGTAACGAGGTCGAAAGTTCTGGTGCCGCAAACGAAAATTTCGTGTTAACACTATTTGCAAAACGATCTCGTATATTCACTTTCAATGTCAAACCTTCGCCATAGCCAATTGGTGCACATACGTTAATTTCATTATGATCAACAGACGCATAGCAAGCACAATACTGTTCACGTGAAAGCGGATCTTGACACACTGCGTCACTTGGCCGTGCCATCTCAGAGCCATCAAATAAAGTGAACTTACTGTCATCTGCTACGGATCCATCGGGCACACAGACCGCATTACCGCTCCACTCGCATACACCACCTCCGAATTGAATGAGACATGCAGCAGCCGTTTTGTAGTCGGTACATTGGCCTATTGTAATCTTCACACCAGAAACATCCTTTCCAAAATTTTTCCCTTTAATTTTGACAGTTGTATACTTATTGCAACGCCTATGTAAAAGTGGGTTGTTGACAATTTGTTTTGCCGTTTTTCCATCTGTACGTGCTCTCCAAGCATTCACATCTTCGAAGAAGCCATTTTCGCAGCCATCGGTTGGCCCTGTCATAGGACCAAACGAGGATACTTCAGGACTATCGTATGAAAACAATGTTGGATTTGGGTTTGTCTGTATTTGCCCACCTGCAGTGACTACAATGTATAATGATTTTCCAATACCAGGAGGAACTGCAAATTGAATATAAGTGTCATTATGTGACCATAAAACAGACTTTTTATTCAACACAATATTCTTTCCGTCCACGCAATTCTTCGATAGCTGGCGTAGATTACACCGCAATGTTACGTATGTATCACTATTTTTCTTTCCAAAGTGCAATCCACTTAGAACAATCAATAGCGGCTTTCCAGTTACATCATCCAAGCCAGAAGTTGGCCCACTCAAAGTGGATCTTCCGTCATCCCTTTGCACGTATGCATCGATAATCAAAGGTGCCAAATAGGAATACCCAGCATTTAGTGCAGCGTTCAACGTTGTTGGTGAAATTGCAGAAGGATTGCTGACATCAGAAGAAAGAGGATTACTTTTGTACTGTGAACTAGAAAGCAGCACATCCAAATTTTGTCCCCGTCCTGATGTTGTTGTACAATTTATAAAATCTTGCGCCACGTGGTAAATATTGCAAGGGAAAGATCTTACTGCTGTGCCATTCAAAGTAAATATTGCACCGCTGAGTGTTGCTACATGACCACCACCACACAGCTTCATAGAATTATCAGTATCACTACAACCAAGATTATCACCGGTAATTGTTACACTTTGACCACCTGCAGTTGGCCCCGATGCTGGTTGAATTGAATCCAGTTTTGGAGGCATATAAGGCAATGGAATGTAACCTGTTCTTGATGGCTGATCACCAACCGTCAACACCAAATCATACGGCCCACCTTGTCCCTCAGGCAACGTAACATTAATTTCACTATGGGACCATTGTATTGTAGTGTCGCTCATAATCAAATCAACTCCACCGTAGGTCAATTTTGCATTCTCTTTAAATGCTCCAAAATTTTCACCAGAAAGTTTGACCCTGATACCTTTCCCAGGGACACCGATAGCAACTGCATCAGAGCCAGCCGGATTGTTTTTGTAGGGGATAGCAAAAAGTGGATTATCTAGTAGTGCAGGCGGTTTAAATTTAATTTGAACACCTGGTGGAGGATTTATCGAAGGCTGGCCGGAGGACCACACAAGCAACTCGTTGTCTGTGCCAACTCCACTGGGCATGTCAAATAAGAATGAATATATGTCCTCGGGAAAACTAGAAAATAATGTCAGATTTTTCACTATGGCAATACGACCACCAGACGGGTTTAGAGGGTCGCATAGTGCACCATCCACCCATGGGCCATAGTTAATACCATCAACAACTTGGTCTTCGCCATTGTTCACATCGACACACAATGGCATTGGAATACAAGAGCCCAAGGTTATACACACGTCGTCCTGCACTGGGGCATTTCCCAGCCCAGATACATGTAATTTCACTTTATCCTCGTTATTGAACGGTGCTGTGGAAAAGTCATGCTCATCTATTTTTTTTTGTAGTGGCGGTACATGCGATCCAATTTCTGTCATGCAGCCAGCGCATTCCGATGGAACATTTCTAATTATTGGTGAAACTGTGCTAAAAAGCTTCTTATTACTCATAATTGAATCTTCACCAACAGTAACGGTTGCTTCTCCAGTTGTGAATGTAACGTATGCTATGATTTGCTTATGGTCGTAACTGTCGATAAACATGTCAGGCGTTTGAGGCGTTATTCTTACACTTCCAGAATTTTCCGGTTTTACAATCAATGAGCCGCACGATGGGTATACAGGCGCGTTCAATTCGCCGCAGAAATTTCGTCCACGAACTACTAATTTCGTATAGGTGCCCCCATTGTATATAACATCTTTTGCAACTTGAACATAATCAATGACTGGGTCAGAGTAATTGAAAGACACAATATTGCTTGAAACCTTTTCACCAATAGGACTTACGATGCGAAGCGCAATACTTTTCTGTCGGCCATATCCAGGGGGTATTGAAAACTCAAATCGTTCTTCTGAGCCGCTTTGTGCCAGCAGAACACCTCCTGGCAGTTTTCCCCCGTTTAGATAGACATTCCCTGACCCTCGACTGTTACTTAGACCATAATTGTTTCCATACAATATCACACGGGCTACCCCAGCTGTTGATATTGCGCTAGGAACTAATCTAGAAATGACAGGCAACTTATACGAGGTCTTACAGTTTTTTGTGGAGCATGGTTCTGACTGTTGTCCCCGCAATTTGATCGTCCAGACATGATTCACTCCTACACCAGCACTTGTTCTACAACGTAGTATTGTACTCGATACGATTATAGAACAACCTGTGGCTTTATAGTAAAATCCATTTGGCCCGTATGTCACTTCGATAGGATAATTAAAGCCAAGAGGACCTAAATTTGTTCCATTTATTTCAATCCACTCTCCCCCTTCTGGATTCAAATTATTAGGATCAACAGACGTATTTGTCATGCCTTTAATACTTAAAATATGTGGTCGGTCGTATGAAGTCGTTGGGGCAACATTTTGAAGCCCATCAACTACTATAATCCACTTCAAAAGTGTACCAGCCCCTTGGATGGTTGGGCATTGAATCTTTGTATGTGGAATTACCATGGAGCATAAGGAAACATTCACTTCAAACTCAACGCCAGTTTTACTACCGTAAGTAACTGTTGATAAAGTGTTGATCGAGGCTCCAAAATTTTCACCGACAAGATTTACATAATCATTGCCATCTGTACGCAGTTGATTTACAGGTACTGTAACTCTTTCGTAATCTCGTATTATTGGATTTCCATAACTAGTGCTTGCGTTCAAAATAGATGAGTCTTGCAATCCAATCTTGACTTTCCAAGCATGGTTGTTTCCAGTTCCAATGGAGGTAAAACACTGGATTAATTGGCTAGATGAAATTACACAACATTGTCCAAAATATGTAAGGCTTCCAGTACCTAATGCGGTTCCATATTCTACTTGTAAGTTTGCGTACACATAATCATTCTTAGAATTTGAAGTTGTGTGTGGGAGCCCTGACATTTGATTGTTTAAAGTACATGGATTGCTTGGTGCAAACGATGATGTAGGGGGGCCAAAATTTTTCCCAATTAAAAAAATACTTTCGCCTCCAGTTGTGGTAGACCCTGATGCACCAGGCCCGTCGACACTAACGATGACAGGAGGCGCATAGCTAACTTTGCGAGGATATGGCAATCCTACTTGCCCCCCGACGCTTACGTACAATGTATGACCTGCGCCTACACCAGGCGGAGTGTTGCATGTTAAAGTATTTTTGCCATTGCCGCCTATTTGTAACCTACATGGTGCAGCAGTGTACCTATCGCTATGTGTAGCAGGTCCAAAGTATGCATTAATTTTAGAAATATCTGATCCAAAATCTTTACCAACTATTTCTATTTCTTCGCCTGACGTACCTTCAATCACTAATGTGTTATTTGATGACAATGGATTTTCCGTTTGCCCAGCTGTAGTTAACGATGTTATCTCTGGCTTTCTGTATCCAATGCTATCACCTACAGTACTCGCGGGCATGGATTCTTGCCCTCCAACTGCTACAGTCCACGATACGATATTTCCAACCCCCGGGGCGGTTTTACATCGTATTTGGGTAAACGCAACTAAAACGTTACAGTCTGTAGCGACATATGTATCTCCAAGGCTGTTTGTGTATTTGACATAATCAATAACAGTCCCATAAGGACCAAAGTTCGTTCCATTCAAAATAAAAGTAGAATTGCCTTCAGTTGGAATGTTTGATGCGCCTAATACGTTATAAATCGAAGGAGGGGCAAAACTAACTTTATCTGTAGAAACCGGGCTAATATCACCATCGATTCTAACAGTCCAAACCAAATCACTTCCCACCCCAGGGACAGTGTCACATTTAAGCTGTGTATTCCTATTGACAACATCACAGTTTAACGCAGAGTATAAATTTGTATTGCCATTTTTAGGACCATATGTTACTGTTATCTGAGGATCAACACCAGTGGTATTGAATTTCTTCCATGTGGGACCAAAATTTATGCCATTCAAAATAACTGAAGTTCCCCCAGTCGTAGGTAAATCAGTGTAGGTAATACCATTCAAATGAGGAGCGCTTAAATCATTTTGGTTGTCAACAGTGACGTTCATTTTGCTCGTTGTGCTTTTCATAGGTGCCCCGACAGTGTCATTAACACGTATAGTTAATTCAAATATAGCTTGGTCTTCGAAGTCTAAGCCTGACGTTGCAATAGGTACAATTACTGCTCTCCCAGTCGTAGATACAATTTTAAATATATGATTGTAAGTGCCAAGTATATCATAAACACATGAAAACGAATCTTCTGGGTCATTTGTCATAGAAACAAGGTTATAAGCAACAGACGACGATTGACCTGACGGTGAAACCGGGCCATAAAAATTTTCCTTTATGTGGGCTGATGTCAGTGGTAAACTTGGCGGCTCATTTACGTCACCTACAAAAATTGTAAGAGTGCCATCGCTATATTGTCCATTCGGGTCTTTTGCTCTTATTTTTAAAATATACTTGTTGTTTGCTTCATAATCTAAATTTGAAGTAAGGGAAATATTAAACATCGAGTTACCAAATATTCGGGACGGCCCATTCATTTGGAACGGATGCGAGCTTACACTTTCGTGTGTTTGGTTGATGCTTTGCCAAATCTTCACGTCATGAAGTGTATAGACACAATTTGTACACGCTAAAGTTCCTAAGGTTAAATCATTCACGTCTATTCCAGCACCAGCATTATTGTTGTTATTAGCATCCATATCCGTCGCAACAAATTTTGAATTTGATTTATAGGTAAAGTCTTGATTCTCAGCGACTGTTATGTCAGCCTGCCCCGCATACCATAATGGAGCCTCATTCCCATCGTTCATACTAAACTGAAAAGTTTTTGTATCCGCCATTGAATTCGCGGATACCTTAACAGTAACATTTATTGAACCTTGAGGGTTCCAGCCATTTAATTTTCCATTTCTTTCATAATCAATTCCATCTATATTGAGAACAAGATCACCGTTGGTTGCGTTAACGAAAAATGCATTTTTGGAAGGAATATATCGTTTCGCCGCACCGTTTGAGTGAAAATATGGCGGACTCACGGCTACTATTTCGTAGGTAAGAGGCGATACAGTGTCAACTGACACTGTTCCTAATGTAGTGCCTCTTTTAGTATTTTCTGCAAGTGATATTACACCTGTTGGAGAAATGGTAGCTGAGATAGATGCAACGCTGCCAGATCCACGTACATTTATGTAGACATTCTTTGTTTCAGATTTATGACCAGTATTGTCAGTCAGTTGTACTTGTACATAAACACCAGTATCGACGGTCTGGTCTATCCATCCAAATGATTGAAACGGGGTATCACTTAGCATCGATAAAATCCCACTATTAGGATTAATCGCAATTGGGCAATCACTTAACAATGTTGCTGTGGTATTTGTATGAGGCACATAAAATGCAGTGATTGCATATGTGAATGTACTCCCAATGTCTTCATCAGATGCTGTCACCGCAGGTGAACCCGACGTTCCACCAATCGAATTTGCTTTTTGACTCATAATAACCCAAGTACTGTTATCATTTTCATCGGTTGAGGTGGTTAAAATTGGTGGGTCGTCAACGGGGCCTAAATTTATGACAATGGTGCCATCGGTTTTGAAACCGGACCCTGTGGCATCACTGACAGAGACTCTCAAATTGAACCCTGCCTGAATTTCATAACTTAAATATTGGTAAAGGTTCGATGTCGTTAAGCTAGAGTTAATAGAAACCCAGCCCGATGAGTTCATGACAAAGACATTGTAGTTATTAATTTGATTACCACTTATAAGCTTCCATGTTAAAGGCGAATCGCCTTCCGGATCAGTTGCTAATGCTTGAAAACCTGTTTGGTTGTTCGTGGTAAATTGTGGTATAGGTCCGCCTTTAATTGCTTCATCCAAACTGTATACATTAGATCCAAAAACTGGGGGCTCCTGAACACCACCGATCGTAATTGTCACATTCATTGTTGATGTCAATCCCCCACCATCAGTAATTTTCACACCAAGAACATACGATTTCACCGCATCCTCATAATCTAAGGATTTTAACAATGTAATTTTCCCATTTATGGGGTGAATCCGAAAGTATTTATCGTTATCTAAGTATTTATCAAGAGGACTCGTTGAATATGTCCATGGTTCAAATTCAAAGCTGAATGTCATATCACCATCGGGGTCAGTAATTCCGTAAATGTTATTACTACATACTGTACTGGGGATTGTGGCATTTTCAAATACTGTGATTGCAATAACATTGTTCGTTCCACCAGTCACAAGTGGCGCTTCGTTTTTGTCGACAACTAAAACTGTTATTACCCCGGTTCCTTGCAAGCCGCTTTGATCGATCGCGGTGACTGCAATCGCAAATTCTTTACCATTTGTATTCTCGTAATTCAGCGTCCCGTTTGGTTGCAAAGTTACTCTTGTGGTGGAGCCAGAAACTTTGCATACACAAAAATTAATGGCATTCGTCCCGTTGAGACTGTAGCTACCACCTGCATTTAAGTCAAAGATGAAATTTGGATCTGTATCCACATCAGTCGCTTCAATAATACCACCCTGACTAAGTTGCCCAGAAAGCCCTAGGCTATCCCATACGGCGCAGCATGCGTCAACATCGTTGGGTCCAAACGGCCCATACGTACCTTCCTCTAGGGAAACCTGAGTATTTCCCAAAGATACAAAATGTGGTGCATTGTTGACATCTTTGATTCCAACTATCAAATTCTTTTGCACTGAATCTTTTCCATCACTTGCGGTTACCAAGATAGAGATTCTGGACCCATCGGCAAGAACATCAAAAATGCGATTGCTCTGAAGCATCCCGTCTGAAGTAATTGACACATCAACACGGGTCGCAGTTCCACCACTACCAGAAACAGCTGAAGCTAAATTGCTTGTATCAAAATTTAACAAAAATGATGTGGAAGACGTCACTGTGATAGATGTACTAAATTCATAATTGTTGACTTCTACCATTCCTATCACATTTTGAAACACCACAAAATCACCAGTTGCAAGTTTGTGATTGCCACTAGTAGTTACCATGGCATTGGTAGCCCTTGTTATAGAGGATATGGACACAGTTGGACAGGAATAACACGTAACAGAAAATGCCAATGTCGTACTTTCATCTATATCGACAAAATAATCTGAAAGTCTACCCCGTGTAAAGTTTGTTTTTGCATCTTCATTTTCATTGATATAAATTTGAGGGCGATCGGTTGTGACCGCGTCAAATTTCGTTTGGTTAAATACAGGCGGCGTATTAACATTCGTTACTCCCAATGATATACAGACTCCGCCAACATCCGCATTTGTATTGTTAATTTGGTAGTTGTCACATTTGTTTTTAAACGTCGAAGTTCCACATGTACTCACAGTATTGATAGAATTCCCATTCTGAACGGGATCAGCACATAACTTATCGTTTGGATCTGTGCTCCCAAAAAAGTTTGGATCATCACATGCTGTGACACAAAGGTACGCCACAAAAGGGTCAGTAAAGGTAGTCTTTGTAAATAACTGACCAGAGCAAGATGAAACACCAAATTTACTTTCACTTCCGCTTACGGTTGACTCCGCGTACACGACGGTGTAAGTCAAATCTTGACCAACATCAGAATCAGTTGCTACTGGGTTTGTATTTGTAGTGTAAATTCCACTGCCAACAATTTTTTCCGTCTGGTCGATCACAGCGCCGACTATTGCATTTTCATATACTATACGGCGATCTGCAACGCTATCTGCATTAAATACTGGCGCATCATTTGTGTTCAATAAAACTATCTCTACGGAAAGCAATGCAGTTGCATTTACCTTAACGGAGTCTACTACCTTCACATTAACTTTATACTTCTTGCATAAACTACGTTTCAAGGAACTATTTGAGTGTATGAAAACACCCTCAGAATTTGCATCCACTAATTTAAATTGAAATGGTGCGCTGGACGTCAAAGCTTTTGTTGCGACGCATTCTACTGAAACTATTGAATAGGATGCAAATGGAGCAACTCGATTCTCTGATGCTGAGGCAGATGAACCCGTCCCAAATGTCACTCTTATTACATTTGATGCACCTGTTACCTTTGTATCTTTGACCAGCGCATCATTGGTGTTTTCAGCAACTTCACCAAATCCTACAGCAAACCTAGGATCTTGAATTTGTGTCGGAGTGCCAAAACTTGTACTTTGGACTTTTCCACCCCAGAAAACATTAATGATATTGCCATTCTCACAGGCATAGCCTTCTTTACAATCAACCTTAGCCTCTCTTGTCATATTACTACAATGGATACCCTGTGGCGATGTAATTGGGCAATAGGTATAGCCGTTACCCACATCTGTTTTAGGCGAGTCAGATCCAGCAGGACAATAAACAGGAATTGACAATCCATATCCACACTCTATTTGTTGCGATATAGTGCTCCCAGGCTTGCAATACCACCCAGCGATACATTGCCCGGAACAGGCATTTGTTTGCAACCCAGTCGATGAACCGTACGTACCGCCTGGACAATAGTGTGTACTTCCATCGCATTGAATATTGCCATGGCAACTTGCGACACCACCCATGCAATAGTATCCTTTTGGGCAAATGGTTTGTCCGCTATGTGTAAGGTTTGTGCTGTCACCACCACTACCATAATATCCTGGTGATATGTATTTGGGTTCCGTGCTTCCCGAAGGGCAATAGCAGCGGCTTCTTGTCGGATTAGTCCCTGGAACTACACACTTCAATGTGGAAGAAGAATGTGTACCACACAAATGTTTACAATTTCCACCTGAAGCTGATAAGCCTGTTGATGGATCACAAGGCTCTGTGCCACTTCCCCCTGGGCAATAATACCCCGGCGAGCACGGTCCAACACCTTGGCAGGTACTTGCACCTTGACTTCCCATGTACCCAGCACATATTTCTAGGCCACAATTTGTTCCACCTTTCGGGTTTGTATTTAATGATGTAGATGGACAATAGTACCCAGCTTCACATAGTCCTGAGCATAGATTCGATGTTAAGCCTTCTACATTACCATATCGCCCTGGGCTGCACTTTTGGCAATGCGATTCTGATGTTACGGCTATGGAGACATCTCCATATTTGCCTCTTGCACATCCGTTGCAAACTAATGGATCGCCTTCTGATTTTTTTCCACCAGTGCTGTATCTACCAGTCGGGCATGGTTTGCAATGGTTAACATAGGATGATGTTACCGATGTATCCTCGTACGTCCCAGGTGGGCAGCCCCGTTTGATTCGAAAAGTATACTCGCGTACTAATCTTTCTCTTCCAAAGGATAGAAAGCATAATTTAGCGTACTGTAGGGTTCCTGAAGCAACACCGCTATCTGCGAACAGCTTGAAATCAGGAAACCGAAACCAGTTATTGCTATCGCTACCTTTTGCGCAGTGTGGCGTATTTGTTGTAACTGTTGCATGAACAGGCTTTGATAATTCATCGGAATAAGCCAGTGTCTCGTGTGTATCTTCTGGGTAATTATACCCACCGCCGAATTCACCACCGTAACCACCGTAACCGCCTTCGTTGCTACTGGTGGCGGGAGCAATAGGTTGGATAAAAGCAAGCTTTGCATCGTCGGCTAAGGACACTGGATACCCTCTTAACCCCTCGTTATTATGATTAAATTGTGTTACGCAAGCAGAGTTTCCTTTTTGAACCCAATAAAAAGTCCCAATACGATATCCTACCTCTTCCGTAAACAAGTAATTCTGTGTTGCAGCATAAAATTCTATCGGGTTTGTTTCCCCAGAATCTTTTGTATAAATTATGGTGTTAGTATTTGGCTGTATACCCATACAAACACCTTCCAAAGTTGCCGTAACCTCGTGAACAAAACATAGAAACATGCCTAAGAAGGCAGCAACAAAAACTGTTGTGAACATCATCTTTACTACGTTACAGGTTATTACTTTCTGTCTTCGACGAAGTTACGAAGAGAAGGAAGGATGGGAAAAGCGAGCTTGAAATCCACCGGAGGGAAAAAATGCATGCACATGATTTGTTGTTGTGGTGCCTTTATTTATTAATATGATTGATGATGATATGATTATGAATGAAGAAGTAAGAAGAATCTTATACTACACTACTTACCACTACATCTCCTCTTTACGACTAACAAATCATTTCATTCATAATCATAGGCCATAAGTATAAGTATAAGTGTACTACAATTACATATGTATTTCACTATTACACTATTATAGTGTATTATTATTACATTGGAATGACAATAGGGCTACTAATTCTATCCTGAAAACATAAAATAATAAAATATCAATAAAATTAAAATGTATTATAATATAATTGAAATAATA
>MDSZ01210880.1_pt1 | contig 15581 bp, 15 predicted proteins | sample 811201 | NCBI WGS metagenome assembly MDSZ01 (sample SAMN05326647, study PRJNA326480) | marine metagenome | isolation source: seawater | place: Indian Ocean: North | collected 2010
CTGCTGTCGTCAACCATAATAAAGCCCTCCTGTTGCTTACTACTAAATAGTAGAAGCTAGTGAACAATGCTGTGATTTGTTAGCAAAAGAGTTCCTGCAACAGATACTGCATTCTTGACGGAGCACCTGGTGACCTTTGCAGGGTCAATTACTCCGGATCTAAATAGATCTTCTTTCTTGTTGGTCAAGAAGTTGTAACCTTCCATGTCTTCACACTCTCCCATGTTGATCCTCAACACTTCTGGGTTGTGGCCAGCATTAGAAGCCATTGTGTTGAATGGTGCCAAGAGCGCCTTCTTAATAATTGTAAGGGCAGTGGCCTGCTCCTCGTTATCAAACTCAATGTTCAAAGCTTCTGATACTCTCATCAAAGTCATGCCGCCGCCCAAGACAATACCCTCTTGTTGGGCTGAGTTGACTGCTTCAAGAGCATCTTCGATACGATGACGCTTCTCAATCAGTTCGACTTCTGAGTTTGCGCCGACCTTTACAATCGCGACACCTGAAGACAGGCGCGTGATTCGGTCTTGCAATCGTTGTGCAGCATGCAAGTCTTCAGTGTCGTTGATCTCGTTCTTGATCTCCTCAACTCTACCTTCAACCTTTTCGTAGTCACCCTCACCATCCACAACTGTGGTGCGAGACTTACTGATCTCGATTGAACGTGCCTTACCAAAATCAATCAGTGATACTTCTGTAATCTTATGACCCATTGATTGCTGAAAGAACTTTGCGCCTGTAGTGATCGCCAAGTCTGACATGATGCCTCTGCGGTCTTCGCCATAGGAGGGTGCCTTAACTGCTGCAACCTTCATCGAGCCACGGATAGTGTTCATAATGAGAGCAGCCAATGCTTGACCTTCGATTTCATCCGAGACAATAATGAAAGGTCGACCTTCTCTGGCTGCTATCTCTAGAGCTGGAAGAATATCATTTACCTGATCAATCTTGCTGTCAGTTATCAAGAACATCGGATTGTCATACTTTGTAAGGCCCAATCTCTCGTCAGTAACGAATGCCCGGGCGGCATAACCAGATGAGAACTTAAACCCTTCTACCAGTTCCAGTGTTGTGTCGTGAGACTTTGCATCTTCGATTGAGATAGAGCCATTCTTTCCCACTTTGTCCACAGCTGTCGCGACTAATTCCCCAATGGTTGTGTCATTGTTTGCGGAGATAGTAGCAATGTGCCGGATGTCTTCTGTTGAAGATATTGGCTTTGCCAAACCTTCAATGCCTTCACACACAACCTCACAACACTTGTCTAAGCCACGTTTGATCTCGATAGGGCTAACGCCCGCTTCGATGTGTTTATTGGCTTGACGCAGGATTTCTCGGGCTAGAATGGTGCTTGTAGTGGTACCATCTCCTGCTTCAGCATTAGTCATGGCAGAAACCTGTTTTACAACCTCTGCACCTGCGTTCATGTGTGGATCCTCGAAGCTCATATTCTGAGCGACGGTTACTCCATCCTTTGTGATAAAGGGCCTCTTATCTTTCTGATGGATGAGAACATTCTGTCCCTTGGGTCCAAGGGTTGTTGCAACATAATCGGCAAGGGTATTAACCCCATCCAGAACCTTGTTGCGAAGGATCTGGCCGTGTTCTAGCTTAGTAGTCATGAAACCTCACTTTATTGTTATACTACTATTATAATGTATTTTGGGGAAAAGTCAAGGACTTTTTTGATTTATTTTGCAGGCTTGAGATCACTCGTTTTTGCGATAATGTCGTTTGACGCCGCTATAGCATTGTCTGCTTGTGACTCATCTTGCAAGCCTCCAGCCATATACGCATATGTGCTTTCTTGGACGTTCTTTACACTTAAGAAGATACCAAAGATTGCATCGTTTATCAAGCCGGTCATCTTGTTAAGCATGGCTTGAGTGTTGTTTGCTCCAACATAAATGGTGCCAAACCCGGGGGCCGACTGACCTTCTGGTAATACTCTCTTATCTGAGAGTTGGTCAACTTTCTCAACCACCGCCTGATTAAGATTGAACTGTTCAGTTGTTAAGTACCCATAAGTTTGCTTGATTGCTGCCTTTCTTTCTTCTTCTGTACGCTCTGGGGCGCCCCACCAAGCTCTAGATTCTTCTATGGAAGCAAAAACGCCTTCACCCTTAAGAAACTGGAGCCTTTCGTCCTTTAGTTTTGATCTTGAGTACATAGATATAACACTGTCTTCGGCGGCTTCGGTCTTTTTGCCGCCGTTATTAGCGTTGACTATTGCCCTGGTTATATTCAGAACCAAGCTATTCTTTCTAGTTGAAGGGTTATTTATCGCCGGGTCTTCCATGTCATATTTCCCTACTTGCTCAAGGCTGGATGCCACAATTGCCATAATCTCCTTAAACTTCTTCGAGTTGGATCCGGGCATCCTAGAGTCGCCCCTTGAGATATATAACGGCTGCAGCTCGTAATCGTCAGGCCTATCTTTTTCTTTCGGATTAGGATCATAAAACAGGAATATATCGTCGTTATCTGACCAGTTTAAGTTCTTTAGAATCTGACTGGCAGTGTCAGCATCTACCTGGACTGACGGGACTTTCGAGTTTAGTACGTTGTGTGCGTTCAGCTCTTTCTCAAAAGCGGCAACGAAAACCTGCTCCAACTTCTCGGGAGATGGAATAGCCGTACCTGGTAACGTTGCAGCGAAATCTGGCGTCTCTCCAGATAGAAATTTGATAGGAAGTTGTATACATTTCTGTGATTTGGTCGAAGATTGAGCAAGAATATCAAAAACGTTCTCCAACGTGAAGTCGAATTGGAACCATCTAAGGATTCCGTTGATATCTAGTCCCTCTCTTTGTCCACCTTCAAACTCCTTAGTTACAGCCAAGTATCGCATAAAGGGGTAGTCAAACTCTGGTTTCTGCTCTACCAAATCGTTTGCAAGATCTGTAAAAGAACCACCGACGTGAAGTTTACCTTCCTGGTAAAGCTTCAAAGAAATTGGCATGTTTGTACCATCTGCCCTAGAAATAAAGTCTGCAATGGTACCAGTATTAGCCTTCACTTGCTCGCCCTTTGTAAGAACCGCCAGGAATGCTTCAAAGTTGAAGCCTGCGGAGGCTGCATTAAAGTTAGAAATAACCTTTGTCAACGTCTTGAAAAACACCAAATAGGACAACGCTGTTGCAATCTGCTTCGGCATCGAATTTGATCCTTCAGGAAACATCGACTGCAAGGCAGCGTCAGGATCGTCATAGAATCTAGAAAGAGACCCGATCTTTTCGACAAAATTGTTGCCGCCAATATTCTCCAAAAACTGCTCTAGCTTTTTCCTCTCTGGTCCGGAGACTTGAGTGTCCCCTTCACCGGTAATATTCGTCCAGCCCAATTCTGATACAGCAATCTCAGGGATAGCCTGAAGATTAAAGGATACTCCCTGCTTCTCGTTGAGAAACTGCTCTTTAAGCAAAGAGATTGGGTCTTTTGTGGATTTAAACAACCTGTCTTTCTCTACCTCGTAGACCTCTGCGATAAGACTATATAAGTCCTCGAAGGTTGATACAGTTGATTTGTTACCCTTGTTTGTTGAAAGAAATTCTTTGTGCCAGCTCATTGTATATCTCCTTTATATAACTAGATAATTTCGTCAGCAATTCCCAACTTAATAGCTTCTTCGGCTGAGATGTATACATCGCGTTGGGTCTTTAGTAGTTTTTTAATCTTAGCCTTTGTCATCTTTGTTCTGCTGGCTAATGCCTCAATGTAACTGTCTTGAACCCACTTGATCTCTTCTAGTTCATTTTCCATATTAAAGATGGTGCCTCCGGCTCCTGCCAAAACGTTGTGGAGCATGATACGACAATTACGACCTACCTTGCGCTTTCCGGGTGTGCCGGCTGCAAGGATTGGGACGCCAGCGGACATCACCTTGCCTACCCCATAAGTGTGGATGTCGCAAGTGTTCTGCTTAACCATATCCATGACATCCAATATAGAGAACATGTCACTTGCAATGCCCCCATGAGTTGAGACATACATGTTAATAGGTCGAGCGGCCAGCACAGTCTCAGATTCTGGGTCTTCTGGATCTTTCATCATTGGCATGATGGAGTTATTCTCAAGATATAGTAGTGCTGCAACAACCTCGGCGCCTTTTCTTTCCGATATATCTCCATAAAGGCTTATAGTCCTTAGTTCCGGGGTGTAATCCACAGGAGGCTGTATGTTGTTTATAATGACAATCTGTTTGTCTTCAGTGTATCTGACATCATCCAGCGATACTGGCGTCTTCAATGGAGCATCCTTTGTCTTTGTTTTGCTCTTTTTTTTCTTATTTTGTTTTTTATCAGTCATGTTATCTCTTTCAAGTTTATTATATTGTTGTGTTTTAGCTCTGCCACTAGTTTAGTAAATTCTTCTTGCGCGCAAAAAGCTTTCCTAAATATTAAAATCTTCTTCTCTTTCCTCGAATCAACTCCCTCTGCAACATTAAACCAACCCTGAAATGCCTCATAGAGTATTTCAGATTGCTTCGGGTCGCAAGAAATCTGTACATTGTATTCACCTTCTTCTGTTTTCCAATAGGAACCTTCTATTAAGACACTCATAACAAACACCTCCAAAGCAAGTTAGCGTTTGTTATAAATATCATACCAGATTTCCTTTGGAATGTCTATAAAAAAAACCCCAAAGTTTTTAACGCTTTGGGGTTTAGAAATATAAACGAGTGATAAAGTATTTTACTTGCGGTTTAGTTTCTCTTTTATAATTCTCTGCGTAACCCTCTTAAGGATCTCCTGTACAATTTCGTCTTCTTCCTCATCTGCAGGAGCGTCGTCCATTTCAGGTGCCTCTTCTGCTTCTGGCTCCTCTTCCATGTCCATCTCAGGCTCTGGCTCCATGTCCATCTCAGGCTCTGGCTCCTCTGCGTCCATTGCAGCCTTAAGGCGCTCACCTAGGTCGATAAGAAGCTGTGCCTCTTCTTCTGTTAGGCTAATGTCAGCATCGCCCATTTCTGGCTCACCGCCCATGTCCATCTCTGGGTCTTCTTCCATATCACCCATGTCGACGTCCATTTCCATATCTTCTTCTTCTTGCTCAGTTACGACTTCTTCGTCAACTGTTTCTTCTTCTTCAGTCACAACATCTTCGTCAGTAGTTGTTGTTTCTTCGATCTCTTCCTCTTCCTCTTCACGCTTATACTTCATGCCCATCTCGCTGATGAAGTTGTTAGTCATAGACTCTACGTTAGCCAACTTCATGAAGCGGCGGATCGTATTCTCGTTAAGTAATTTGTTATCACTCATTTAAAATTTTCTCCTTTTGTATACAAAAATGGTGTAAAATACAATAATAAATAGTCTTTGTTGCTTATAAAATCATTTTTTTATTCTCTTCGAAAGTTTCTTGAGAGCTTGCTTTTCTATCTGGGAAACTCTTACTAAAGAGATGCCTAGCCTTTTTGAGACTTCATCCAATGTCATAGCACCGTGCTTTTCTATAGCGACATAGATGCAGTTGTCGTCTTCAGGATAATCTATCCAGCTTCTACTCTCTTCTTCTTCGCAATCTTTTTTACTCATTTTATTATTCAAAGTCCTCTTCAATTAAATCGTATATAAAGTTTTTTTCGTTATTAGAAAGGCCGAGTTCGCGGAGCATCTGCTCCCCTTGTTCAACCTCTTTTCTACTGTTTTTTCTCTTTTTCTGACCCATTGTGCTTTTAGCCTCTTTTACTTTTTCAATGACTTTGGTCATGTCTAAGTCATTGTTGACATACAGATCAACTAGGCCTCTGAAAAAGTTGCCCTGTGTTAATCTGTCATATCTCAGTCTGATTAGCATCCTTGCGTGTTGCTCATCGTCCTCCTCAAAAAAGACCTTCTTTATTGTCATTTTTTTAGAATGTGCGTGCTACTCTCCACTTGGCCAGCTGCAGTCTGCTGTATGAACTGTGCCTTGGCTTGTAGCTCTCCTATAGTGCGAGCACCAGAGTAAGATAACCCTGACTTGATGTTTTGTTCAAGTTTTTTCAGAGTATCTTTTACACTTCCCTTGTAGGTGATCGTAGTGGATATGCCCTCTAAGGATCTAGCTTGGCCTCTCCATGCAACTTGAGCTTCAACGCTGGCCATGCCCCTGTAGACTTTGTACTTCTTGTCTTCTGTTGTACTTAGGATGTCTCCAGGGCTCTCATCTGTGCCAGCCAACATAGAACCTAACATAACTGCATCTGCTCCAGCAGCTAAAGCCTTGACAGCATCTCCTGGGGTTTTTATTCCTCCGTCTGCGATTATAGCTGCGCCGTCCATGGATGCACAATCTAAAACAGATTGGAAGGTTGGCACACCGTGACCAGTCTGTATCCTCGTTGAACATATAGATCCACCTCCGATGCCTACCCTTACAGCATCTGCCCCCCAGGATGATAAATCATGGTATGCACTAGGTGTGGCTATATTCCCTGCAATCAAAGTCACTTTATCCCCGAATTTATCTTTAAGGGACTTTATCGACCTCTCCATTAGTGAGTGGTGCCCGTGAGCGACATCAACACACAGGATCCTTGCCCCGCAGTTATAAAGTAACTCTGCTCTCTTGGTGTGCTCCTCTGTTGAGCCGATGGCCGCGGCAAGGTTATTTGCTGCAGCTGACGATTCTTGCTCTAAAATATCCCGGGCAGCAGTAATCATATTAGATTGTGAGCCGGGTCCATTATACCTATGCAATATTCCAAGTCCGCCTAGGCGAGCCATTGTAAGCATCATCTCTAGTTCAGTTACAGTGTCCATTGGGCTAGAAATAATAGGCAAACGAAAACTATGATTACCTATCGAAGTCTGCAGACTTACTTCCTGCCTAGATTCAATGTCACTCTTGAGTGGGACCAATAAAACGTCGTCAAACGAATAAGCTTGTTTAAACTTCATTTTGCCAGTCCTCTTCTGTGCCAAAACATGAAGGACAAAGAAGATCTATATTTTCGCTTTTCTGATTAATTTTCCAGTCATCGATCTTCTCGCCCTGTTCTGGAGCATAACCGCAAGCAGAACAAGCAACAAGCCGCTTAAACTGCTTCATTCTCTTTTTGAACTCTTTCATAAAAGCATTTTGCTGCTTTCTTTTGATCTTCCTTGTAGCTGACATGTTATTCTCCTGTGGAGCCTAGCGCTCCGTCGCCTCTATCTGTTTTTCTAGAATACACCTTATCTTCATCAATTTCAACCATAATCGGCACACTAATAGGAATAAATACTCCCTGGGCTAATTTTGTGCCTGGTAAAATTGTTTGTGGGTGCTGTCCGATATTCTGTAAATTAACAAATACTTCCCCATTGTAGCCTCGATCTACAACGCATGCACCTGTAACCAGTTGCCTCTTGGATGCTACCCCAGATTTATTCATTATCTGAAGCATGTGCCCTGTTGGTACACTGATCTTTAGTCCTGTCCCTAGGATCTTTGACTGGCCAGGTTGCACAACAACACTCTCGCCATCTTCCGGGGCGAAGAAGAAATCCATTCCGGCATCTGAATTATGTGCACGTTGTGGGATCTTCGCATCCTCTCTCAATCTATATACTTTTACTTTCTCGTCGAACATCAACAAACTCCTTTTCCTCTAACGTCTTGTTCTTCAATAAGGGTGTAGGTAAAGCTGTTACCAAACCTATCTGCTCCTTTGTTGCAAGTATCCATGAACTCGTAAAAGTCTTTACTGCTCTGGAACACTTGGCATCCAGCGGATACACCGCCAGTATATTCTCTCTCGTCTGAACCAAAGTGACGATGGATGTTGATCCCGAAGAAACCTTCGTGCTCTGGTCCTACATAATCTGGTGTGGTGTCTTTGTTTGCATCTCTCCAGACACTCACTGTACCATTACGTTGGCATAGGGCTGTGTACTTTCTTTTGCCTCCGTGAGTATCTATCTTGTAGACGCCGCGGTATTGTGCTGGTACTAAGATTGCGGTACCTTTTGACACAATTGGCTTCGTCAAGATCCTTGTTCCGGGCTCGGTAGTGGCAGGATAAATATCACACACCCAGTCCCCATCAATCTTATATATCAGATTAATAAAATCATCAAACTTTGAAGCGTCTCCGGAATCATTCCTAACGCCAATAATATTAAGGTTATAATCTCCATTCTCAAAGAATGCGTGACCCTTATTTTCAAGAGTCTCCTTATAGTGTTTCGCCATCATTCGGGCGGCGAGACCCGTTAATCTAGCCATTGTTATCTCCTTAAGCTAATAATTTAAACATCTTCCTGACACTGAATGTCGAGAAGCCCCAGTTTGGATCGTAGTTCAGTCGTGCCATATAGGGTCGGTTGATGTGAACAACATCTCTGTTTGGATCTACACCCCAACATCGGATAGTGTTCGTCTCGTTGTTATCATCAATCACCTTTACTACATAGAAGTTCTTACCGTTCTTTGACTTCTTGAGCTTGCACTCTCTTGGAATGAACCAAGTGACACCAAGTTCAGGATCGTACTCAGAGATCGGTGGAATATAAAGCTCATCTAACTTGCTGCGGACGTGGTCATTGATAACAGAATTTATAGGAAACACTCCTGTTAGATTTACCAGATACTCTAGCTTTTCTTCTTCCGAGAAGTCTCCTTCTCCTGCATATGTGACGATGTTTTCTTCCAGGTTCTTTAGCTTTCGTGGCCGGTCGACGACACATGCGGACCAGAAGTGCTTAAGACCTGAGAAGCGATCATCGACCAAATCAGTCAGAGCCTGAGCGCGACAGAGCGCATCGAGTGCTTTCTTGTTCAGTTTTGAATACTTCACCTTATCGTGGAACAAGAACTCCTCAATCGTATTGAAAGGTCGGTGGTCAATAATCTGTTGGATTGCCACTGCACCCAGGCCCTTGATTGATGTTAGCGGTTGAATAAGAGTCTTATTGTCCTCGCTGATCTCCCAGGCAACACCAGAAGTGTTGACGTTCAAGGGCTCGACCGCATATCCCATTGACTTAGCAGTGGAAATCGCTCGCTCCTTACGTGTCTCTGGTTCCTTATCCAAGAACGCTGCAAGCCATTCTGCTGGATAATAGTTGAGCAACCAAGCACACTGAAAAGACAGGATGCAGTAAGATACCGCGTGAGACTTGTTGAAGCCATATCCTGAAAAGTATTCAAACTTGTTCCACAGTTCTCTCGCTTCATGTGAGGCGATACCTTTCTCTAGGCACCCCTTGTGGAACTTGTCAAAGATCTTATCCTTCTCTGCAGCTGCAGCACCGGTACCCTTCTTGGTCAAAAGCTTTCTAAGCTTGTTGCCTTCATCCAGGGATAGATCCTTGCCCAACTTGTGAGCAAGCATAGCGATCTGTTCCTGAAAGATAAGGAAGCCGTATGTCTCTTCTGTCACTTCTCGAGTAGTCTCATTGAGGTATTCTACCTCGTCTGGTGCCTGCTTAGCTCCGATGAACATCTTGTCAACGCCGGCGCTTAGTGGGCCTGGTCGATAAATACTCGTGATAGAAGCCAGATCAGTAATGTTATCCGGTTTTGCGTTCTTGCAGAACGACTGGGCTCCAGCTTCTGTGAACTGAAAGATGCCTGCCCACTTACCTGCATGGAACACATTCTTCCACACTTCTTCGTTGTCTAAGTCAATCTTGTCTGGGTGCAGGTGCTCATCATAAAAAGCTCTGACCTGCTCAAACGTTGGGTTCTCTATATTGTGATGCCTCTTTAGAATACGCTCGACAGCGCCTTCGACCATGCGAAGAGAAGCCAGCCCAAGAATATCGAACTTGATAAAGCCCATAGGCTCAAGGTGTCTAACATTTTGTCCTTCACTCCATGGGGTCTGTCTTACCCCTCCACTATTAATAAGAGGCATCCACTCATTAAGTCGCTCACCGACAACGACGCCACCTGCGTGACGGCTAGCTGAACGGGTTTGGCCGTAGAGCTTTTCGACGTGCGTCTTGATGTGTGGATATTTCTCCAAGAACTTTTGAAGCGTTTCTGAATACATCATCAATTCTTCAAATGTTGGAGCATAAACACCGGCTGTGATCCCGTGTGCTTTCTTCGCAAGTGGTGTTGCCTCATACACCATCTTGCTGGTGACATTGTTTACCTCCGTAAACTCAATGCCGTAAAACTTTGAAATGTCCTTGATTAGCGATCGAAGCTGAAGGGTATTCCAGTTTGTGATTGGGACAACCGTATCGTCGCCCCACTCATCAATCAAGAACTCCTTGAGAAGCATCGGATCAGATACATCATAATCAATATCAGGATATCCAGAACCGCCCTTGGTCAAGAACCTTTCAAACTGAAGCCCATACTTGATTGGGTCGACTTGCGTAATTCCAAGAACATATGATACCAACGAACCAGCAGCCGAGCCACGACCGGGTCCAACGAGCTGACGCTCTACTGCCATATCAGCAATTGCTTTCATGGTTAAGAAGTACTTCGAGAAGCCTCGTGATTCGATAATTCCTACCTCATACTTTAAGCGGTCGGCATATGTTGGGTCTTCCGCAAGACCAAGGGTTCGAGCGCCCTCGACACACAACGCGGCAAGCGTTTGACCAGCTGTGGACCCTTCTGGTACAACAAAGCTCGGGAGGCGGACTTCATTATCCGGGAGGAAAGTCTCGATACGCTCGTGGGCAATCTGATGTGTGCGAGTGATAGAATCCCTCACTACATTATCATCATACTCTATCCCTGATGCTTTGGAGTATCGTTTGTACGCTTCCCACATCTCATCACCATTCTTTGGGTACAGTTCGTATCCAACGTCCTCTACTGAGACTGGAAGCTCATCTGATAAGTAATCAGGCTTGCCACGACCTAGCCAACCTAGGCGCTTGTACAGTTCCCTATCCTTCCAGACCTCTGGATTATAGTAGTGAGAATCTGCGGTCGAAATCAGCTCGATACCAAACTCATGGTGCATCTGAATGATGTATTGGTTGAGTTCATGTTGCTCTGGGATATTGTTCCACTGCAACTCTCCATACCACCTGTCACCAAAGATAGACTGCATCTTTTGCGTTGTGGTCCTCATTGCATCCAAGATCTCATCGGGGCCCTCGTCTCGGTTCTCCCAATAGTTGCCAGCATACACTCCACCCAAGCAAGCGGAGGCTGCAATGACACCCTTGTTGTACTTTTTGAGAAGCGCATAGTCAACTCTAGGATAGCGATAAAAGTTGTCGCCAACATAGCTTGTTGAGATCATCTTGAAGATGTTTTGTAGACCTTCTTGATTTTGAGCCAAGAGTATCAAATGCCTTCGGCGGTTCAAAACTGACTTCATCTTCTTTTTTGAAGCTTCGTTTTCAACAGTTGTACCAGATGTGCCGGCCTCATACTCAGACTTCTTCTTTGCTGAAGCCTTGACCTCTTCATATTCCTTTTTCCAGTTTGCGACTGAAGGGATAAAGTAAGCTTCTACTCCGAAGATTGGCTTAAACTCCTTGCCTTCTTTGAGCATTTTCTTTGCATGTAACACTTGGCCGGCTAGGCCATTTGCGTTTCCGTGGTCTGTGAGTGCTAGTGCATCCATGCCATTATCATACGCAAAGTCCATATGTTCCGCAGGGTATCCTAGGGCATCGAATGGGGAGCCAGCAACAGAGTGGGCATGCAAGCCTACGAAGGGTAATTCACTTTCTTTTCTAGATTTCATCTACTAATTCTTTCATCTCGTTCATCATTTCGAGCAAATCTTTCTTAATGGCTTTTTCATGACCATCTAACAAATCTAGTATAAACCTTTCTTGTGCATTTGTCAAGAACAAATAATTGGTTGGGAAGCCAATATCTTCCTTTGTTCGGTCCTGGATATTGTTGTACCTTGTTTCAGTTAAATATTTCTTATTTTTCCTCATAGCTCTCCTCCTCTCATACATGGTATGGCTTATTCATTGTTTTCGGCATCTTTCTTAGTTTCAGGTCAGACCTATAAAATCTCCTCAATTCTTCCCAAGAGTCCAAATTATAGTATTCCTGTATTTCAAATTTTTTATCTACGGTTATCTTATCATGATTAAATATTTTGTCAAGTGTAAAGTTCTTGGCTGACCACCTTTCTGCTAAAGGTATCTCCTTATTGCCTCCAGTGTTCTTTTCGTTTATCCCTCTCCTGAACTCGAGCCAATCTTCCGGGGTAAAGCTAAATGGCAAGTAAAGATTATCTCTTACTGTCTTACCCTCGAAAGATCCATAGACTCTCTTGCCCGCTCGGATGTCTGCTCGAACTGACTTAAGTGTCTTTGGGTGATATATGCCATAAGGAAATGACACATAGTAAGACGTGGGAGCGACCCATTTTGATATCTTCTTGGATACAATAAAGGAGGTCAGGGCCCCATGAAGCACTGACCAACCTAGAGTATCTTTTCTGTTTCTATCTTTTTGCAGCACCGGTGAGTAAAACACTGGGATGTATTCCTTTGATAGATGCGGCAGTCTTTTAAAATCCCAATCATCATATATGTTAGGGTTCATAACATAGTCGCCTATTCTTTTCTTTATGATCGGTGCTGTATCGTCATTGCAAATGATCCAGATAGAGTTACAGTTGATCGCTGCACATTCATATACAGATCTTTCAAGTGCAGTTAAACCTTCAGCCAAGGGCTGCATATAATCCCCCCATGGTAGACCCAAGACATCTTCTCGGCCTGCAAGGGGTATAATACCTGCTAAATTTCTACCTTTTGGTGCTGGTTCCATTTATTATGTCCAATATTGATAAGTTTACGAATTCTACTTTATTATCACTGATATATTCGTTGTTGTCAAGTGGGATTACATGTCTCTTAATATGATTAATTATCAGCTTCCTGTATATGGGCTTGCCGCTCTTGTATGTCTCTTTGTCTTTGAGGCCAATATAACCTATTGAATTTAAACAGCTTTTTAGCTTAAAACCGACCATGGTATCTGAGTAGTCAAACTCGTAGAGCTGCTTCTTTGTTAGGCACGAAACTGTTATTGCATCGGTTACGTGTTTTGCTCCGTCGACCCTTAGTGAGTTGTAGAAGTATGCCTTCGAAAGTAGATCATCTCCTGTGCTTATTGGGTCTATGTTTGTGACACTCCTGCCCAGGCGGGCAATTGTGAAATCGTCGATGACTTTGTATGTTTCTTGCTTAGGAACCTTGACATCGTTCTCATGTGAGACATTCAAAGTCTCAAAAACATAACATTTCTCAAATTCGTACGTCGCAAGCATATTGTCATCAAAGATCTTTATGGTATTGTCCTGTATTCTTATCTGCTTTAAATCAGGGTAGTCTAGACCCTTTGATAAAAACCCCAAATACAGTTTAATTCGTTGCCAGATCTGTTTTCTATTCTTTGTCCCGAAAAGAGAAAAATCTTCACACTCCTCAAAGAAGAGTGGGCACAGACCATAACTTTGGATATGGTAGTGCCCGTTTAGTAGCGCAAAGAGTGCAGATTCTAGGCTGTAACCTATAACTACCCCTTTTAGTAGCACATCTTCTCTTCTTGGTCCCACTCATAAGAACTAGAAGCGAACCTATATTGGGGACGCGTCATTGGCAGGAGGCTCGCTCCCTGGGCTCCTCTACGAGCTGCACCATTAGCACGTGGCAAGCAGATCTCATCGATGATCGACATAAGGTTATTGTACATCTCCTCTGCACTAGGAGTGAGATCAAAGTTTTGTCCGCCGGAAGCGACCGCCAATTCATCCCATCCATAAAACCCAAGAGCAAAGGTGTACATCTTTGTGTTCGGTGCAGCCTGCAAGGCTCGAGCAAGGTCGTCCCTGTGAAACTCTGGTTGCATGTATGACTGCTCATCTTCATCTGTAAAGACAATGATAATTCTGTCCGTATTAGGTCTCCAGTTCATCACAAATGCATCCTTTTCGGGGATGGAAATGACGCCTCTTACCCACTCTCGGTTCACAAGGTTGACATGCAGTGGTGCAAGGTTCCTTAAGGCCAGCATTACTGCGTCGATGTGCATTTCCAAGCCACCGTCAAACTCATCTGGGTCCAGGGCCATAAAGTCTGCAAAAAACTGTGGGAATGGGACAATGTTCGATACCATCGTTAGAAGCTCAAGGTTCGACCTAGGAGCCTCTGGGTCCATGATGCGGGTTGGTCCAATGATCAAACCCCAATGGATAGCGTCCTCCGCGGCGAAGTGCTGACCAAACCTTGACAGCGCCTGAGTTACCGCCCTGATCTCTCCTGTCATGGAGCCACTAGTGTCAATGATCAGAAGGATGTCAGTATCTCTTAGTTCCTCCCCATAATCAACTTGTCCGTCACAGTCATCATCGCTACCGTTGCAGACTTCCTCAATAGGCACAACCTCGCCAACGCACATATCTGGCTGCCATACGCCTGCTGCGTCAGGACCGCCCCAAGTGCCGTCGATGCAAGACTGTGTACCTGGTAGACATATCCCAACATTAAGCGTATCTCTTGGTCCAGTGTAGCATGCTTGCGATAAATTTTCATCTATCAAGTCGTCGCAGTCTTCGTCGAAATTATTGCAGATCTCGTCTTCAATTGGTCGACCCACACCTTGCTCGCAAGGCACACCTTGTGCCGGCAAGAAGGCACATAGTGCCATGCACGGGCTCATAAATATAACCTCACAATCTACGTCTTGACACATGCAAGACTTGAAACCTTGGCCGCACCAAAGTGGTTCCTCCGAGCAAGGGAAAAGTGCCCCAACTTGGTCAATTGTGCAAACGCAATTTAAACCTTCATCTGGTAAGCCGTCGCAATCATTGTCTAGGCCGTCGCATTCTTCGTCTCTTGGCGCTGTGGCGGTACAAGATGACCATCTACCCTGTAGGCAGCTCTCAACTCCTCGCTCGCAAGGCGTTTCACATTCCCTGATCAAGTGCTCGTCTATGCTGTCGTCGCAATCGTTGTCTTCACCGTCGCAAAGCTCGGGAGGGAGTTCCCCGCATTGATTGCAATCGTTTCTTTGACCTTCGTCGATGTCTCCGTCACAATCATCGTCAACAAAGTTGCATATCTCTTCCGATGGCTCTCGGTTGACACAATCCATTACTTCCCCATCTTGACATATTGCGATGCCGGGTCCGCACTCGTCCTCACATATTACCGGGTTTTCGTCAACCCTGTCGTCACAATCATTGTCAATACCATCACATACTTCATCTTCACACACCGTACAAGGACCATGGATAATTTGCCCCTTATCACACAACACTCTTTGCCTGCCTGTCCGCCCATCTGCCAATTGGCACTCGAACCAGCGTAAAAAATCCCGCGAAGAACCGGGTGGACATTCGTGCGTTACTTGACAAACACTCCTATTGATAATCTGTGGTGGTGGGCAATTTAGATCTTGTCCAAATTCACACGCTTCCCCATCATCATTACACACCTCTATGATCACCTGCATGGACTGGATAGTGTTGTCCGGCTGTGGTGGACAGAACCACTCCTGCTCTTCACAACAGTTTGGCCGGCAGCGACAATAAAGCTCATAATCGTCCACGGTCGCATTGTCGCACGGATCGACTGCTGGTAGTGCATCAACCTGTTGATCAACAACGGGGGCTGAATCAATTATCCTGTAGTCTGGACTTAATGTATCAAGTCTCCCAA
>MDSZ01040168.1_pt1 | contig 15580 bp, 14 predicted proteins | sample 811201 | NCBI WGS metagenome assembly MDSZ01 (sample SAMN05326647, study PRJNA326480) | marine metagenome | isolation source: seawater | place: Indian Ocean: North | collected 2010
ATATATAAAATAAGCTCCAATCCACTTAGAAAATTTTTTTTATTTAATTTATTCATAATGAAATATATTTGCTATAATTTTTCCACCATAATTCGTACATTATAATCGAAAATAATCTATTAAAATTGTGGTTACATCAGGACCTCGATAATTTAAATATTGAATAGATTTGAAAAGATTAATTTCTCTTACATTTTGATTTTTTGAAGTAATGCCAAATATTCCACACATAATTTAAACTATCTTTTTAGAGATGAAGCATACATATTTTCAAATTCTTTTGTTATTTCGTATATATTATAATTTTTTAGAACATTTGTGTATGCGTTTTTAATAATTTGGTTATTATTTGCGTCATTTATCAGATATTTAATTTTTTCTGCAATTTCATTTGAATCTCCAGCTTTAAACAAATAACCCGTTTCTCCTTCCTTGATTATTTCTGGAATGCCACCAACTTTTGAACCCATGATAAAAACACCCGATGCGGCAGCCTCTAGCAAAATTAAACCAAAAGACTCACTCAATGATGGAAGAACTAAAACATTAATTTTTTTTAATTCACTCCTTATGTCTTTTTTAAACCCATTAAAAAAAACTTTACTTTTTAAATTTAATTTATTTGATAAAATTTCACATTTTTTTTTAAGAGGTCCGTCTCCTATAAAATAAGCTAAAAAATTAATATCATTCTCGTGACTTAAAATCTCTAATGCTTTCAAAAGAAATGTTTGTCCTTTAACTTCATCGTAATAATTTGATATACATCCAATTATTAAAAGATCTTTATCTATATTATTAATTTTTTTAAATTGAAATTTATTTACATCAATTCCATTTCTTATAAATTGAACTTTATCTTTAACAGCAGGAAAATAACTATATATTTTCTCTCTAACTGCGTTTGATACACAGTGTATTTTTTGTGCCCTTCTAAAAATTAGACTCTGAACATGTCTTCTCCATCCATTAAAGCCAGTCTCTAAACCTCTTACACTGGTAACAAAAATAATTTTTCTATAGAAAATTAAAATCAAAAAAGACATGACATTACTTAAAAAATCAAAACTGTGGATTATGTCTGGATTAAATTGGAAAATAATTTTAAAAATTTTAATTATTGAAAATATAGAAATTTTTTTTTTGTTTAAAATAACTCTTTTAATGTGTTCATTTAAATCATTATCAAAAGCCAATGGTTTCTGTTGAATTTGAATAATCAAAACATCATGCTTTTTATACAATCTGTTTGATAAAAGAGATAAGTTTTTAGCTGGACCACCTTCAAAATCCCTAATAAAGAATAATATTTTCATTATATTTATAAACTCTTAAAAACATTATAATAATTTTTAACCATAAGTTCCTGATTAAAATTATTTCTGACACTTTTTAAACCATTTTCTTTGATAAATTTATACTTTTTAATATTGTTTGTAAGATTTTTTAATTCATTAGCAATTGATTGAGAGTTCCCTGGTTTTACTAAAATACCATTTTGATTTTGCTTAAAAATTTCTTTTAACCCACCAACATTACTTGCAATTACCGGCAAACCAGAGGCCATTCCTTCTAGAGCAGCTATGCAAAAAGACTCACTTAAAGAGGGTATTACCATAACATCATATTTACTTAAATTTTTTCTTAAAAAGGTTTCATTTTTAAAGCCTAAAAATGTAACCCTATCATTTAATTTATAATCAACTACTAATTTTTTTATACTATCAATTAAAATACCATCACCAATAAAATAAATTTTAAATTTGTAAGGTAAAAATTTTAGAGCGTGCAAAAGGTATTTTTGTCCTTTTATTTCCGAATAAAAATTCGCTAAGCAAACTATTTTGACCTCATTTTCAAGACTAATTTTTTTTTTTATACAGAAATTAAGATCTATCCCATTGTGAATTACTTTAATTTTATTTTGATCTATAATTTTATTTAAAACTAACTTATTTTTAACATGTATGGAGGGAACGACAACAAAATTTGCTAGTTTATAGATAATTTTTTGAAGTGGAATTTTCCACCACTTAAATGCCCCTTTTAAACCATGTACAGAACAGATTAGTTTTATTTTCGACTTGAATAGTACCCTTAAAAATCCAATTACATTACTATAATTATCATAACTAAGTATTAAATTTGGAGGTAAATTCTTAGTTAATCTATATAGTATCAATGGAGGCCTAATATCAAAAAAAAATCTCCTTTGCACAAAATTTACTTCAATATCATTACTAATTAATTGAAGATGTAATTCTTTATCAATAATTAAGTCGCTAAGAACAAATATTGAGTGATTATCTGAATGTAATTTATTTATTATTAATGGCACCATCACCTTGGCCGGCCCTCCAGCTAGCGATGAAATTAAATGCACTATTTTCATTTAATTGGTGACACTAAAAAATTTTCAATGGCCAGAACATCTACAGGACCTTGCATTAGTGATCTTAATACGTCAATAAGATTATTAACAATAGGTTCCTTCTGAAGATTAAAACTTGTATTAACCAAGCAACCAATGCCAGTCAATTCATCAAAGTACATAAAAATTTTATATAATGAAGTATTATTTTCTTTAGTAACAATCTGTGGTCTAGCTGTATTGTCCACATGAACAACTGCATCAATTTCTTTAATTTTATTAGGATTTACATGGTACGTTGCTGTCATGAATTGAGATGAAACATCAGAATTTTTACAATTAAGGAAATAATCCTTTGCTCTTTTATCTAATGTACATGGTGCGAAGGGCATAAACTCAGTCCAATTTAATCTTTTATTCATTATTTCATTAATTTTTTTGTCTTGTAAATCTTTCTTCTTTAGCGACACCGATGATGGATCCATCCTCAATTAAAACTGCAGATGAATCATGCCCTATATGTGTCCCAAGTATATAAATGAAAAACACCTATATTTAAACCTTAACTGCAACTACCAATTGATTGGCCATTAGAAAATGTAATTTAAAAAATCTTAATATAGTTTCAAATTTTTCTTCGAATGGCATTCCAATTGGAGAAATCATAAACTTTTGTGCAACCTTTACTTCCAAACCAGATTTTTCAACATAATATACAATTTTTTTAATATTAGGTACATCGTGATGCTGTTCATCAGCAAGATGACCAACCTTTGTTGCTACTCTTTCCCAAAAAGGGTCTGGAGCCGTTATAATCAAGATACCATTCGTTTTTAATATTCCCTTTACTTGTTTAACAAAATTATGAGGTTTTTCTAAATGCTCTATCACAGCTGTTGCAATTGCAACATCGAATTTATTTTGTTCAAAATTTTTTAAAAATTGTACATCTGATTTTATAAATTTTAAATTTGGAAATTCTTTTTTCCCATATTCAATTAAATCCTGATTAAATTCAACACCAATACAATTACTTTTAGGAAATTTTTTTTTAATTTCATTTAGCATCCTTCCCTCAGCCGTTCCAAGATCAATTATATTTTTTGGTGGTATGTTACAATATGAATTAATTGCTTTTAAAACCTCTGAAGTTCTTCTTTTCAATCTATATTTTAAAGCCAAACTTGTTGACCTATTTTTTGCATATTGCAAGTCTAAAACTCCGTGTTTTTGACTTATTGATTTATATTTCATAACAAAACCTCAATGAAAGGATAAAATTTTCAAAGTATTAAATTAGGACTTAATTTAAATTGGTTAAATAAGCTTATTATAATTATTAGCTTAAAATTCTGTAAAATAAAACCCTGAAATTAGGTTATATTTGGCAAATAATAATTGAAATTACAAAATACTTTCTAAATTTACATAATCTTAGAACAATAATATAAAAATGATACTCTTAGAACTATCCCTTCTCGCAAAATATGTATCAAGAAAATAAAATAGTAATTGCAAATATGGTGACAACTTTAATATGTTTAGTATTTGGTACTTAACTTAAAAACACAAAAAAAATTATGTGTTTTAAAATTTTATTTCCTTAAGAAGCATTTCTGTAGAATTTTCTAGTGTTTTGCTCAAAGCTAAATTAAGTCCTTCTTTTGATAATTCATAATATTTTATTTTTGAAGATTTAACTCTGATAATTAACTCAAAAATTGATCTTGCTGATTTCGTTTCGAAAATCAATGTTCCAGGTTTTTCATTTTGCAGAGATTGGACTCCTTTTGATGCTAAGACAGGTACACCACGTGCCATAGCCTCCCATGCCACCCTTGGCTGTGAATCCCATATTGATGGAATGATTAATAGATCAGATTTGTCTAAATGTGCGAATATTTCATTAATTTCATTAGTAAAAGGAATCAGTTTAACAAATTTCAATAAATTATGTTTTTTTATTAAATTTTCTAAGATTCTTTTTTTACTATCATCTTTTACACCTACTATTTTTAGACTAAATCTAATATCCTTTTTGTATAACATTGATGCAGCTTCAATCAAATAACCTAAACCTTTTTCTACATCCACTCTACCTATAAAAATTAAACGTAAATTAGAGCCATTTAAAGTTCTTGGTTTATTTATGATATCACTTTTACTTATAGTTGAAGTTGGTATTGTTTTCATGTCTTTTATATATGAAAACTTATTTTTATAATTTTCATTATTACCAATAAATACTGTGTTATTTTTAAACATTCTATAGAGATGCTGGTCTAACCGCCAAAAGAGATAAAGAATGCCTTTTTTTACTAAGTTTTCATCAGAAGATTTTATGATATCCGGCATGCTTCCAATAATATAAAAAAATTTGGGGAGTCTTCTGAATATGAATGAAATAAAAACTCCAAGGGGTGTGGGCATTCTTACACCTAAACAATCGATATGATTAATATTTTTAATCAAAATATTGTAATACTTTGGAAAATTTGTATAAAAATTTTTAAACCTTGTTGGTTTAGGCCCCAAGTCAATTATTTCTAAATTTGAAGAATTTAATTCAAATTTATAATTAGTATTATCAGTGAAAGCAATTAGAATAATTTTTTTAAATTTTTTTGCTAATGATTCTATCCAAAGTCCAGTATAAAATTCTACAGTCATTTGCTTGTTTTTTACTCCGACAACAGTATGATAATGTATAGCCAATACTTTATTTATATTTTTCATTTTTTATTTCGAAAACTTTATTTTTTTATTTTCATCTAATTGTTCTAAAATAAAGGCAACACTTGGTAAAAAGATAATATCTACCATTTTTGAATTAATTTTTTTTAAAAAGATCAAATGATGTAAAAAAAAATCTATACTCAAATTTTTAATTTCATTTAACATCTTTTTCTTAGATATAAATAATCTATTATAAAAATTCCAAAAGACTATATAAAAATCATAGCTTATTTGTATTGAAAATAAATTATTCATAAGATAATGAATTTTTATAAAATATTTATTAAAAAATTGCAAATTCCTTACCCCCAGATCTAAAATGAACTAAGTTAAGTTTTTATGAATAATTTATAAATTCATGATATTTATTTTTAGGTATAGCTAAAATATTATTATAAAAAATTTTTTTAAAATTATTTGTTTCAACTAATTGAAGCCTATGCCCAGAAAATAATCTTAGAATTGAAGAAACTATTCTACCGAATAAACTATTTCCGAAATAAAGATTTTTTTCAACTGCAGCAAATCTATAGCCTAATGACTTTAAAAAATCTATAGATTTTGAGCTGCCATTTGTTATCTCTTTAATATGTTGTTCAAATAGTATATAGGGTTTATTTTTTTTTATTATTTGTTTAGCGCCCTTTAAAACCATTAGTTCATGACCCTCTACATCAATTTTTATTAACTCAACCTTGTTGATATCTTTATAAATATTGTCAAGTTTATCAACATTTATTGATATAAGATTTTTGGAATTGATTTTGTTATCTATTATTTTTGATTGACCAAAATGTGAAAAGTTAACCTCAAATTTAAGCGATTTTTTTTTATCGCTTAATCCAATCATTTTAGGGTAGATATTTTGACGTTTACAGACAAATTTTGAGTTAAATTTCAAAAGTTCAAATATAGGAGGGTAGGGCTCATATGCGTACACTTTTTCAAAATAATCTGAAAAAAAAATAGAATGATTTCCAATGTTTGCACCTACATCAATTACATTTCTTTTTTCAAAACTTTTAAAGTTTTTAGATAAATAACTCATTATTAAAGTAAGATCTTCATTACTTAATCTTCCATACAGATTTATTACCTGACTAGTATAATCAAAAACAAAAGTACCAACTTGGGGATATTTCTTGGCCATTTTTGAAGCAATATAACTGTTTATATAAAACAAAAGTATTAAAACTATTCTTTTGGGCTGAAAAGATTTTTTATTTTTATGTATAATTTTACTCACAATTAATCTTCTATATAATATTAATTTATTTATCAACATAATTTAAAGCATCCAATCTGTGTGCAATGGTATTATTTTTTCTGTCTTAATAAATTCATGGATGATGTTTAATATTATCTTGCATTAATAAATTTATAAAAAAAAATTAATCCAATAAAACCAAGTAGGGCCACACTGAAAAAGTAGTAATTTAAACTAACAATAATGCAAGTTTCTATTGATGCAAACTTTGAAAACAAAACAAAAAAAAGAGATTCTCTGACACCAATACCACCAGGAGTTATAGGAATTAACGACAATAAAATTGCAATGGGAAACATCATTAGTATAGAAACCAAGTCTATATTTACATTATAAGCCTTAAAAAAAAACCAAATCTGAACCGAAGCTAATAACCAGTTCAAAAAAGAAAAAAACATAGCAAAAAAAATATAATTTGATTTATTTTTGAAAATATCAGTAATTTTATGTAAATTTTTAATGAGATTATTAAGAATTGTAAATTTTGTTTTGAAAATCTTTACTTTAGATAATAGTGGTAAACTTAAAATTACAATTATCATTAGTAAAAGTATTAATGAAGACGAAAGTAAAAAATTAATTTCATTCAAATAAATACTCCCAACTATGGATATTAAAACTAGTACAAAAACATCACCCAATCTCTCAATTATTAAAGGCAAAATAAATTTTGATCTTTGATTTGTACTAATTGTATAAGCTTTTGAAAAATCTCCACCTTTCCCTGGCATCATTAAATTTGCTGAAAAAGAAATTAAAATAGATCTTATAATATAAAAGTCTAAAGGCTTGTAATCGAAAGCGTATAATATACATTTCCACCTAAAAAAACCAAGAATTGGCCAAAAGATACTCATTAAAATGGCAAAGACAAAATAGTTTGTTTTTGCATTTTTAATGTTTGATATTACAGAATTAAAATCAATGATATTTAAAAAAATTGTTAGAATCATTAAAGTGATTACCATTGAAAATAATTTTTTCATACTACTCTAATATTTCAATATGAGTTTCATTTGACCATGCCATTTCTTGATTTAATTTTTTTAACTCTTCTTCATTTAAACTTTTTTTTCTTCCATACAATTCTTGTGATTGGAAATATCTTGATTGAGGAACATACCTTACAAAAAAATCATCTCCATAATTTAAAAACTTAAATTTGGTTTTATTATTTGTTAAAATTTTATCAACAATCCTAATTTTTGAATCCTCAAAAATTATTTGTCTTGAAAAATTTATATTTAAACGTCTATTACCTAGCATTAAAATTTTTCGTATAAGGCCTTTTAAAGTATGAGAAAGCCTTGGGTTCCAACCAATTAACAAAAGCGTTGATCTAAACAACAAATTTTTAAATAAATTAAAAAATTTGTTGCTTGGTACTTTGTTAAATTTACCTTTAATTGTTATTGAACTAGATTTTTTTTTTATAATATAATTTTTGTCAATCCATTGTGTTGTAACAAGTTCACCTGTTTTTGTTTTTCCAACAAATCCAGAATCAGAAAATATAAGCTTATTTTTATTAAAAAGTTTTATCACGCCCCCTTTTGAAGCATTTACTATGAAGTAAAACTTTTTATTTGATTTAATCCATATTTTAGCATCATTAATATAAACGTTTAAGTTAGACTTTTCATAGGGCAAAAAAGGCAATTTTTTTGGTCTTTTGGTATAATCTAAAAAGCTCTCTAAATATTCTGGAACACGATATACTAAGTATCTATCCGATATTATTTCTGGAGGCACAACTTTACTACATTTTAATGCATAAAGCATTTTGTCCGCTATAGATAAACTTAAGGGAAAATATTTTCCAAAAATTTCAAACCCGTGAGGATAAAAGTGTTGAGTGTTTCTACTTCCAACACTACCCGCGTAAAAACCATTAGGAAACACAAAATAGCTGCATATATCAATTGATTGTCTGCAAATTTCAAAAATTTCTTCATTTTTGTTATCCTTAAAAATTTTTCCTAAAAATGAAACAGTTGCAGATAAATATCCTGGATCAATCCCATCATATTCAATAGACCAACCTTCATTAAAATTATGATATTTTTTAAAATTTTTAAAGGCTATCTCATAAGCTTCTTTTATTTTTTTTTCATTAAACAAAGTGTAAGATTTCCATAGACTTAGGCAAGCCATGGCGTGATGATTTGCTAAATGGTCTTCTTCTTTATCACCATTACTAATAAATTTTGTTGATTTATATATAGCATCAATTATTTTTTTAGATTGCTTAACCGTGATATGGTCTTGAAGAATTTTATACGATTCAATTATAGAGAATGTTGTAAAACCAGTTGGACCTATCCATCCTCTTTCATAAGGATAAAACTCGTCAAACGAACCATCATTATGTTGGATAGAAGCCCAAAATTCCATTGCTGAAATTGACCATTCTAGAATTTTTTCGTTTTTATAAAAATCATTATTTTTAAACTTGTTTTTATAGACAAGTGCAAGACCATGTACGCCAAATTGTCTAACAGCATCTGAGAAATCACTTGTTTTATCAAGCCAATAATCTCTATGCATTGATCCATAAGTAGTTGAAAAATCACTTCTATCCATATTTCCTAATATTCGAGGAATTTGAGAAATTGCTCTTCTAGAGTACTCTTGTCTTAAATTTGTATTCATTTTTCAATTCTTCTATCTATTAAATCCGCTAACAATCCAATTGCTAAAATTTGTAACGATCCTACTAATAAGACTGTAGCTGTGACACCATACTCCGAACCTATATAAAATCTATAAATTATTAATAGAATACCCATTAAAAAAAGAATAAAACTTAAAGGTATAAATATTTTTAAAGGATTAAATAATAAAATGGTTCTTAATATCAAAATGATAAAATTTAATGTATCTTGAATTGGCTTTATTTTAGATTTACCAATTCTATGGAAATAATCGATCTTTTCATAATGTACAGTATAATTATTAGTCAACATTGCTAAAGTTATTGTGGTTGTAAATGAAAATCCGTCAGGCAAAATATTAAAATATTTTAACAAAATTTCTTTTTTCATTATTCTCAAGCCAGAATTGAGATCTGGTATTTTTGTGCCAGACAAATAATTTGCTAAAGTATTAATAAAATATTTTGCTGGTTTTCTTATTAATGGAATTTTTACATTCTTGCCTACCCTTGCTCCAACTAACATATCCAAATTAAGGTTACTAAATTTTTTAAAAAACTCTGGAATTAATTCATTTGGATAAGTTTCGTCAGCATCAGTTATAACCACATTATCAAATTTAGATAATTTTATTCCCCTTTTTAAAGCTGCTCCATATCCTAAATTTAAAAAATTATTAATTAATTTAATCTTACTATCTTTATTAACTATTTTTTTTAAAATTTCCTCTGTGCCATCATTTGATCCATCATTCACTAAGATTATTTCAAATGGAAAATTTATGTTTTTTTCTAATTTTCTAATACTAGTTATACTATTAGATATACCTTTTGCCTCATTATATATTGGAACTATTAATGAAAGACCATTTTTATTGCTCATACACAAACTCAATTAACAATTTTTGATGTTTTTAATAAATTAACTAGCATCTTTTCATATTTTTCTGTCGTTTTGTTCATAACTTAGTTAATACTTTCTTTTGACAATTTATAATTTTTTTTTAAAAATCTTATTAGAAGTAATTAAAAAATCTATCCTATCTTTTTTTAAAGCTTCAAAAGCTTCACTTATTTTATTAATTATAGGTTCCTCATGTGCATTAAAACTAGTATTTACTAGACAAGGGATTCCTGACAATTTTTTAAATTCTTTCAAAATATCATAATAAAGCTTATTTTCAGATCTTTTAATTATTTGTGGTCTTGCAGTATAATCTACATGAACTGTAGCTTGAATTTTTTTACGCCATTTTTTTTTAACATTAGTAGTTATTGTCATAAATTTAAGAGCATTTTTATTACATTTATTAACTTCAAATACACTTTCAGCATCTACACTTAAAACATAAGGAGCAAATGGCATGAATTCGGTTCTGCCAAGCCTTTTATTCACAACATCATTAATTTTTTTATTGGATGGATTAATCATAATACTTCTATTTCCAAGAGCTCTTGGCCCATACTCCATACGCCCTTCAAAGATTGCACAAACTTTACTTTTCAACAAAAGCTTAGCTGTTTCAGAAACAATATTATTGTTTTTATAAATCGTGACACCTTTTGGTATTTTAAAAGTATCGTTTTTACATTCTTCGCCCCATGATACTGAATTTAGTTCTCTTCTTTGTTTAAGAAAAAATTCAATACCATTCTTTTTAAGTAAATAATCTAAAACATAGCCAATAACTAGACCCTCATCTCCCATAGGTGGGAAAATAAATATATCATTAATACCATCAATTTCAGATATTTTTTGATTTAACCGTACGTTTGCAAAAACACCACCTGCCAAGCCAATATTTGAAAAAGGGTATTTTTTTTTTAAAATTTTAATTGAAGTTATAGTTAATTTTTCAAGTGCGTATTGAGCAGAGGAAGCAAAGTTGTCTCTTCCAATTTTATTATAAATTTTTAAAAGATGTATCTTTAATTGATCGTAATTATCAAATAATGAAATTATTTTTCCATTTTTTTTATTTACTGAATATAAAGAACATATTTCATTACCAGATAAAGGTTTTCCATAGGCAGCTAGACCAGTTATTTTACCCTCATGTCTATTTCTTTTAAATCCACATATCTCTGTTACAATTGCATACATTTGTCCTAGAGAATTAGGCGTATATTTTTTATACAATAAATCATTACCACCATATAATTGATGTAATTTATTTCTATTAAAAAAATTGAAACTATAATGCATACCATCACCACCGCCATCAGATGTATATAAAAGTGCATTCTTCCATTTTGGATTAAAAAAAAGACAAGGTAGGGCATGTGCTAAATGATGATCACAAAAAATCACTTCAACATCATCTCTAAGAAATAATTCTCTTTTAATTTTTTTAAAATCAAAAAAATCTTTTTCATTCTTGGTCAAATTCCTTCTGCAAGCCATATTCACACTTATTAATTTTTCTTTCCTAAAAAGAATTTTCTTTAATATTTTTTTTATTTCTACTTTTAAATTTTCTTTAAAGTAATCTGATTTAAAAAAATTCCTTCCTAATAACAAAACATCTACCGTTTGAGGGTCAAATTTGTTTACAAAAAGTTCAAAAGATAATTTAGGAAAATCTTTGCCCCAATTTTTTATTCTATTTAGCCTTTCTTCCTTAGATATAAATAATTGCTTATAATCTTTCCAAAAAGTAATTGAAGCATCGTGGCCAGTATGTATGGAGAGTATATTTGTCATAATTTAATCTTGATTTTTTTTATAAGATATTTGTAAAAAATTTGCAAATTTCTTGTGTACTCATAAAATTTTTCGACAATGAATTATACTAAATTTGTTAAAATATCTTTATATTTTGAATATCCAAATACATTGTTATTTTTGACTAAAAAAAATTGATCTGCAAAACTCAACGTATTTGTTTTATGTGAAACTATTACTATTATTCTATTTTTCTTTTCACTTTTGATATAATTGTTGATGGCCAATTCATTTTCTGCATCCAACGCCCCAGTAGCTTCATCTAAAATTAATAAATCTGGATCTTGCAAGATAATTCTAGCTAAAAATATCCTCTGGATTTGTCCACCTGACAGCGTATTTCCTTTTTCTCCGATTATTGTATCAAAACCTTCTTTTTGACTTTGAATCCATTTAAAAATCTTTAATTTCTTACAAACATCTATAACTTTTTTTTTACTTATTTTTTTATCTAAAGTTAAATTTGAAATGATAGAGCCTTCATTCAAAGTTGCACCTTGAGAGACGTACCCAATTTTATCCCTAAACGTTTTTTTACAAATTTTTAGACTGTTATTATCATTAATAAATATTTTGCCTTGGTCAGGATTATATAAAAGTGAAAGCAAATCAAGAACTGTTGATTTTCCAGAGCCTGATTCACCAAATATCGCAAAGACTTTTCCTGGACTTAAATCAAAATTAACATTAAATAAATTCACATTATTTTTGTTGTAAGAAAAACCAACATTTCGAAATTTTATGTTTTCAATTTTTTTAATTTTTATGCTTGAACTATTTTCTTGAGCTTGCCTCATTTCAGCTATTTCATTTTCAATCAGCTCGATTGGAGCAGAATATGACTGAAAATGTAATATATTATTGAAAACATTTTGTAAGTATCCACTAAAATTTCTTAATGCAGCTAAAAATACCAATACCTCAGAACCACTTACTTGAATCTTTTTATAAAATAATATTATCATTACAATGACAATTAATGTAAAATTCTGAAGCAAAAATGTTTGTATCGAATGAAGCTTGTAAGTTTTTGTTATATTTTTAGAAATAATATTTGTAAATAAATATGCTTTACTGAGAAAAAAATTTTTATTTTGTGATAATTTGTAAAATTTTAAATTATTATTTATATCTGAAACAATTTTTCCAAAATTTTGAAATCCATCTGAATATATCTTGGAGTATTTTCGAGCAAAAAATTGAAAGATTAAACTTAAAAAAGCTCCTAGAGATAATATGCCTAACGAAATAATAAACAATTTGAATGAAATCAAAATACAGATAAATCCAAATGTAAACATTTGAATAATTGATATCCAAAATGAATATAAAGTAAAAAAAGCTGCACCAGATTGTTCAGTTTGATTTAAGACCAAATCATTAAATCTGCCTGAATGTTTTGCAAGTATTGATTTCCATTTTAAACCTGAAAATAAATTTAATATTTCCATCCTTTTCAATTCAATAAATTTAAACCTTAATTTATAAGAATAGTAATTTCCTATCGCTTGAAAAAAAAATCCTAAAAGAACACTAATAATTGTTAATAAGAGTAATAAATTGAAAGTAATATTAAAATCAAAGTTATTATAAATAAATTGAATCAAAAAATTTTCTGTCAATTGCTTTTTATTAAATAATAGAATATCAAGTAATGGAACTAATAGTGTAAAACCTATGATGTTTAGAAACCCGGCAAGAAAAAGTAATAATAAAATTAAAACTAAGTTTTTTGCTTTTATAGATAATATAAGAAAGAATTTTAGTGATTCTAAAAACTTTTTAAAATTTTCATTATTCTTTATCATTTAGAGTATCCTTAGTGTAATAAATAACAAATGTAAAGAATCCTATGAAACTAAGTTAGACCAATTAGTGTAAATAAATTTAAAAAATTTAATCGGAATATTTTAACCAATTTTTAATTAAAAATATATATTGGTAAGAAATTGATTTTTCAGAATGGTACTCTTTTACCCATTTATGTGATTTTTTTCTCAAATTGTTCAGAAATTTATGGTCATGGAACAAGTTTAATATAAATTTAGCAATTTCATCAGCGTATTGTGCATTCATGATTGGATGCCATTTAAAATGCTCTTTAAGATATTTTTCATCGACATATGTTATAACTGGACACTGACATGACAAAGATTCAACTACATTTGACCCATACCATCCAGCGCCAAAATCATCAAGCGTAACAGAACTTATAGAAAAGATATCAATCAATTCTGGCCTTGTTAAGGTTTTAACTTTGTCTCCTTTTAAAATCATAACGTTTTTTGATAGATTATGTTTTTTAATTAACGACATTGCATTTCTATAACATGGACTTTCTTCTCTAAATGGAATAAGGAGTATGATTTTTTTTTTTTCATAATTATTCAAATTATTTAAAACTCTTTTTAATGCAAAGAACACTTTTTCAGATGCTTTCCATTGGCCCGTTTTTACATGTGTATTTGAATTTTTAATCATTATTCTTGCTGGGAAAAAAATTATGAAGCTATTTAAAGGAATATTCCATTTCTGAAAAACTTTTGATCTATATGATGCATTGATTCTTTTGAAATTATTTGTATCAATCGCTAGTCTAGGTGTCTCAGTAATTTTATATTTTAATCTCAGTTTAGTTATTGCATCTAAAAATGGCTTGTACTTATCAACTGCTATTAGGTCAGCATTTTTATATGAATTAATATAAATTCTTTTTTTTAGAAACCAAAGATGAAAAGATTTAATTCTTTCTAATAAAGAATTGTCTCTTAATTCAGAATATTCTCTAAATTTTAAAACCGGTGTTGTTGTCAAATCCGAACCTGTTGGACGTATTATTTTTTTATTATTAATCATATTTATGATAGGAATAGCATTACCTGAAAAAACACACAGATCATAATCTTCAAGTTCAGAAATTAGTAATTTTGTGTCCTTAGAAAGAAAGATATTAATTTTAGAAATACTATTCAATAAAATTTCAAAAAAACGAGGTTTTTTATAAGTCTTTATCCATTTAGGAAATTTATTTTTATAGTTATTATTTTCTAAATCAGGTCTATCTAATAACTCTGCATCTTTTGAATTATCAAAAAAAAGGTCTGCTTCTATTGAGGTATATTTTCTCAATCCTCCAACTTCTCTAAAAAAATTGTTTCCAATATTTCCTACAAAAGCAACTTTAAACTTTTTATTGATTTCATTTTTCAAAATTGAAGTGTCCTTAAAATCAACATAATTTAAAAAATAAATCCTTTATACATTTATTCAATTTACACAAAGCTATAACAATTAATCATAATAAATCAATTATTTATTTTTTAGTAAAAAAATTTGTTTTATTTGTTGTTAAAAAGATCAATATTAATAAAAAAAAGTTTTAATTCTGACTTTATTTGTATAAATTTTAAGCATGATGCATTTGACATTTGATATTGACTGGGCTCCAGATTATATTCTCGAAGATCTTTGTTACTTATTGGAAGGATTTAATATCAAAGCAACTTTTTTTTCTACGCATTCAAGTCCTTTTATCAATAGTTATATTCAAAAAAATCATGAAATTGGAATTCATCCAAATTTTAATCCGAACTTTGAAGGAACGGGAAAGCATTTTAAACTCATTATTGATGAACTACTTGAATTATTTCCAATGTCTAAAGGAATTCGATCTCACTCTCTAGCACAAAACTCACAAACTATTTTATATTGTTCAGAAAAAGGTATTAAATATGACAGTAGCATATTTATACCTTATCAATTAAAACCATATTTAGATTTTTGTGATATTTATAGAATACCATTTCAACAATCTGACTTTCAAATGAT
>MDSZ01040130.1_pt1 | contig 15579 bp, 21 predicted proteins | sample 811201 | NCBI WGS metagenome assembly MDSZ01 (sample SAMN05326647, study PRJNA326480) | marine metagenome | isolation source: seawater | place: Indian Ocean: North | collected 2010
GCTAAATAATCGCCAACTTCGACCATGACCACTCGGATCTGGCACTACCAGGCTTGGTCTGCGAAGGTTGTTGGAGCACTATGAGAAATCCGGGCTAGAATGGCCGCTTCGCCAGTCGCGGTCTGAAGTGCCTGGTCAGCGCGTAACGTTTCGTGATCGTTCAGATCTTCGTATCCGGCGGCTACGCCAAAGACCCGTTGCCGGATCATGGTTTGAAGCTTGTGGCGAACCAGTACCGGATTACGGGCATCGTCCAGCACCGTAGCCAGGCGCTGAGTGAGCTGGTGTTGGTTGTCGACTTCGCGAAGCAAAAGCAGGCCGGCATCGGAGGTGATATGACCACCGGAGAAATCGGCTTCAATTTGACGGCGAGACAGTGGCGAGAAGGTCAGTTTTTCAGGTACCATTTTGGATAGCGGCTGTTGGTGCTTGGTGAACGGTGTAAGGTCCTGAAACTATAGCACTTTCAGCCGCTTTCTTTTATCCCCTCATGAGAAATCCGGGTTAGGGCCCGGAACAACACCGTCACCATCTTCCCAGTGTCCCAGAACGGTATCGACATCGCTGTTACAGCTTGACCAGTCTTCATAGTTGCCCAGTGAAGACTGACCAAAGTCACTGCAGGTGCTGTCAGAACTCGGTGACAGACAGCGCACAGACATGGTGTTACCGCTGGTGTTGTAGCACATGGTTGCGTAATCCGGGGTGCTGGAACCGCCACCGCCACCGCCACCGCCACCACAGGCGCTAAGAGTTAAAGCTGCCGCGGAAACTGCGACCATTGATAATAAAGGCTTAATGATCATGGTACTCTCCGTTTTTTTCCTTAATATCCCACCTGAATAATTCGTTCCCTTCACCATCTACGTGTCTACCGAGGGCAGATGAAAAAGGTTTTCTTCTTCACAGTGTCTGCTGCACTGCTTATTTTGCTGATATTTCTATTGCGGCCAGCGGTCAGTGTTCAGGTGGCGGAACAAAATTCCACCAACAGGAATCATTGGACTCCTGAAGCTGCGAATACTGCTGCTATGGCGTTTCCTGAAGAAGAAAGTAACGATAATGAGCCTTTATTATTAAGAAATTCTGCGCCAAGTGATAGTACTTATGGCGCAGATGTCAGGAATGATGTCGCAATTAATTCGTCTGATTTTTTGCATCATCCACTCATACAAAACCATGATGCAGGAACGCTTCGTTATATCGAACGTTATGGCGAATGGTTATTAATTTCTAAAGAGCCGGATATTAATAAGGATGATTTGGATAAGTTATTGAAAAATAACGAAGAACAAAATATCGACGTGAATAATCGGGAAGAAATGGCGCGCTACCTTCTGGGCCTGCGTTATTACCGTGCCCTGGCCGGACGGGATTCAGACACCTTTCATCAGCGCACGGAGCGCTACATCACATTGCAGCAACAGATGGCCAAAGTAGCGCCGGAAGTCAGTGAAAGCGCGCTGCGGGATAAGTTGTTTTCCGCCGACGAACAGCGCCGCATGCAGGCATACGCAGACCTGCTGCGGCAAAAGCAGGCGCTGAAAGAGCTGCCCTGAATCCGGCACAAACAGCACCCAGCGGGCTTGATGTACATCAGGCCCGTTTTTGTATTAGCTGCCACACTGACTTTTCAGCAATGGAGGTGTGATATGAGCGGAGAACAACAGGTCATCGACAGCTTACTGCAACAGCTGGATCAGGCTGCCATTAATAACAATAAAGTAAATAAAGGGTATCTGGAGGATATTCTTTTCACTCAGATATTGAGTCGGCTCGCTGAGCGCCGGACGCAAAAAGATATTCTGCATCAGGTGCAATATCATCTGAATTTCGAGCAGCGCAATATCAGCGAAGATGAATTCGTTGTTACCCGCGGCTGTTAATGGTTATCCGGATTTAATTAACGCCTTGGGTCAGAGAGCGAAAGTGGCGGTATCGGAATTACGCCTGCATATAAATGATATTTTTATTATTTAATTATATTTATAAAAATTAATGGGTTAGCGGCATATCCTGTTACGAAATATATGTTTCTGTGCTGACTGCTCCGACAAATCAGAGCTGTGGCAGGAACACGGTTACTCTGAGCCCTCGTGGCTCGCGGTTATTCAACTGCATTTCTCCGCCGTAACTTTTCACGATGTCCTGTGCGATGGCGAGACCCAGTCCGCTGCCATCCGCGCCCTGTTCATCCAGACGCTCGCCGCGTTGCAGCAGACGTTTCTGCTGACACTCATCAATGCCCGGACCGTTATCGCTGACCGCCAGCTGCCAGCCATTGTCTTTGTGCGCAATGCTCAGATGAATATCGCCGGCGGCGTATTTGCAGGCGTTATCCAGCAGGTTGCCGAGCAGCTCCAGCATGTCGTCACGATCCTGTGGCATCACTTCGCCCGGCGGATAATCGCTGTAAATCTGCGCCTGGGGATAAAGCTGCCGCAGAATCTGAATCAGCGGCGGCAGTTCTTCATCCAGGCGGGTCTGGCGACCGGGCGATGACAGGCCGACGATGCGCGCACGTTTCAGTTCACGCTGAATCAGGGTCTGCAGGCGCTGCAGGATATCGCGCTGCTGCTGTTGCTGTTGCGGACTCAGCTGCTCTGCCATTAACTGCAGCTGCTGCAGTGGGCGCTTCATTTCATGGGCGAGATTCCCCAGCGCATTGCGCGAGCGGCTGACCCGCTCCTGCAGCAGAATCAGCAGGCGGTCGATTTCTTCCGCCAGCGGCTGTACTTCCTGAGGCAGATCGCCGACGCCGGAGTTGAGACTGTTACGCTCGCCAAATCTGAGTTCACGCAGCTGCTGTTGCAGTGGTTGCAGACGGCTGAACGCTGAGCGCAGCTGGCGGCGCTGCAACAGCAGCAGTACCAGCATGGCGCCGCTCAGCAGGGCCAGGGCGATGATACGGTATTGTTGCAGCAGGCTCTTCAGTGGCGAGATGTCTTCGGCCACCCAGACGGTGAAGGTGTGATCATTGATGCGTATGCCCTGGGCATAGCTGAGCCAGGCTTCCTGATGATCGCCGCGGTCGACGCCGGGCTGCTGCCAGTGACGGGCTTCGCCCTCACCCAGATGAATATCCGGGGCCGGGTGATCCCACAGCGAGCGGCTGTGCAGGTCGATGCCGTCGGCGTGAATGGCAAAATAATGGCCGGAGTAGACGCGCTTATACAGGCTGCCGAGGCGGTCGTAATCAATGTGCCAGACGCCCTGATCGTCTTCGTTCATGGCTGAGATCAGGCTTTCGGCATCGTGGTCGAGGCGGTCGAGAATGTAATGGCTGGTCATCTCGCGCACGCCGAAATCCGCCAGCAACAGCAGCGGCAGCAGGATGACCAACAACGTCAGCAGCCATTGGCGATGGAGCTGCTGCTGAACGGAAATCATTGGCTGTTCTCCGGGCGCAGTTGGTAGCCCTGGCCGCGGCGGGTCTGAATAAAGTCTTTGCCGAAGTACTGGCGCAGGCGGTTGATGTATACCTCCATAACGTTACTGTCGCGCTGCAGATCTTCCTCGTAAACGTGCTCACTCAGACGGGGTTTGGAATGTACGTCGTTGGGGTGCTGCAGCAGATAGCGCAGCAGGCGGAATTCGATGCCAGTGAGATCAATGGTGCCTCCGTCAGCGGTATGTGCCTGCTGGCGTTCAGTATCGAGTCGTACGCCGCGCCAGCTCAGTTCATTGCTGGCGTTGCCGCTGTGACGGCGGCCAATGGCTTCCAGTCGCGCCAGCAGCTCTGCGGTGTGGAAAGGTTTGCCGAGATAATCGTCTGCACCAGCTTTCAGGCCGTCCACCCGTTCATGCCAGGCATCCCGCGCAGTGAGTACTAACACCGGCGTGCGGTTACCCGAGCTGCGCCAGCTGCGCAGCACATCGAGTCCGTTTTTACCCGGCAGGCCGAGATCGAGAATGATCAGATCCGGGCGCAATTCGTTGCCGAGAAATTCGCCGTCGATGCCGTTATCGGCCAGCTCCAGGGCATAGCCGGCGTCGCGCAACACCGGTTGCAGCGCGGCGGTGAGTTCCTGATCGTCTTCTATTAACAGCAGTTTCATCAGTCGTGATCTTTTACCTTGTCACCCAGCAGCTCGCCACTGCTGGCATTAATCCAGGTTTTGTGGCGCTGACGGTAGTCATCGATCCATTTGAGTTCGTACACCAGCACGTCGTCTTCCCATTCCACTTCTACGTCCAGCAATTCACCGGGCAGGTTGTGGCGCTGCAGAATCGTCTCCAGCGACAGAATCTCACCCTGCTCCACCCACTGGCGGATCTGTGCCTGCGCCGGGTAAGCGTGGCGATGGCTGTGGCTGCCGTAGTTGTCGCTGTCGTGATCATGATCGCTGGCACTGGCGACGTTAATCATCCCAGCGGCCAAAACCGGGAATATCCACTTCGTGTTCATTGAACCTGCCTTTGGCTGCCTGACGGTGGCAGCTGTCGCATTGGCTGAAAGACCGCACCTGCGGATTGTCCTGTACCATCCTCTGCGGTACTTCGTCGTGCTTACGCAGAAAGTATGGCAGTTCTGTGATGCGCAGGGGAGTCTCCTGATCATCAAGACGCCGGCTGAATTTATAGTCATCACCGGCGGCACTGGTGAGGTAGTTCAGAATCCCGCTCTGTTGCTCTGGCGTGAGGCTGGCATCTTCTCCGAAGTGATCGTCCAGGCCGGACATCAGAGCCTGCCAGCTTCGGGCAGGCAGGAATTTTGCCGGATAGGCAATATGGCAGCTGCTGCACTCTGCGGCATACAAGGCATTCTGTGGTGCAGCTGACGCATTGCGGTAATCCTCGTACTGACGATAGCTGTGGTCATCATCTTTATGATCACTGTCAGCCATTGAGGTATGGATGCCACCGCCGACGCCATAGAGGCCGAGAACGAGAGCGCCGCCAAGCAGCAGAGAGCCGGCGCCGTAGCGCAGAACATTAATGACCTTGCTGCGTTGGGCAGCCTTTGCCGGGGTTTGTTCAGACATAGCGCACCTCCACAGTACACTTCTGGCAATAGCCATCGGTTACCGATGGCTGCTGATTGTTCAGGGCTGGCTCAGCCAGCGGATAACATCGCCTTTTTCCTGAGCAGAACATTCCCGGCCCAGTGTCCAGCGACAGTTGCGGCGGAACCACTTTTCGGTATTGGCGGCGTCGGTAAAGCGCTTCGGGTTAGCGCGTACCGACATCGGCGGAATCGCTTTGCCGGTACGCTGGTGGGTACCTGGCTGGTCCGGGTCTGCGTTATGGCACTGGCTGCAGCTGCGGCCGTTGACCTGTTGCTGCCATAACTCCTGACCGGCCTGGGCATCAAAGGGCCTGGCGCCCTGCTGTTGCAGTGCTTGCAACTGGCTTTCAGCACTGTCAGCAGCCTGTACCTGATTAACCGTTAAAGCAGCGGCCAGCAGGCTCATAGCAAACAGAAATATGGGACGTCGCTTCATCTTTATTCCCCCGCCTGTGCGTCATCACTGCGCGTTTCTTTGCGGCCGTGAATCATTGAACGCACCAGGTTTTCACGGTGATGGACGCTGCTGAACAGCACTCCGGCAACGTGCAGGAAAACCAGCATCAGGGTGCCGTTGGCGAAGAACTCGTGAATTTCTTTCAGCGTGTGTTCGTTAAACGTCGCCAGCCAGCTGCCTGCCAGTGGTCCGGCGTTTTCATCCGCGCCCAGCGTTGCCATACCGAAGATTACGGTACCGGCAATAAACACCAGCAGAGCGATGATCATGGCACCACCGGCCGGATTATGGCCGAGATAGCGTTTGGCGCGGCCTGTGGGAATATCCTTCAGATACTGCAGCACATTACCTGGTGAGCGGACAAAATCCGTAAAGCGGGCATGGCGTGTGCCGATGATGCCCCAGGCCAGACGGAAGATGATCAACAGGGTAACGGCGTAACCGGACCACACATGCAGCGTGTCGGAAACGTCTTCGCTGAGGTAGGCGGAAAAGAAGAACAGCACCAGCGACCAGTGAAAGATACGCACCAGCGGGTCCCAGACGCGCACGGTGCGGGATTCCCCCGCGGCTGAAGACGGTGTGGTTTTACTGCTGTGAACAGGTTGGCTTGTGTGGTTCATAGCGCACTCTCCTCTGAAGATGACTCCAGAATAAAACGCGCTGCCTTAAACCAACCTTAAGGAATGTGTGGAAATCTTATGATCAGGATTTCCACACATCAGTAGTGCTGAAGAAACACTACAGGCGAGCAGGCTCAGCGGGCGAAAACCTCAGAGGCCAAAACCAATGGCAGATACAGCTTTGCCAAAGACGGCGTCTTTATAGAAGGCTGCACCGGCATCATCACCGCCGGCGCCGGCGACAATCATCATCGGCAGCAGGTGCTCTTCACGCGGATGCACCTGACGGGCAGCAGGTGCTGTCGTCCAGTGGTCGAGGGCTTCAGCACGCTGATCCAGAGGTTTGGCCGCAGCATCATTGAGCCAGTCATCAAACGCTTTGGACGCCTGCATATCACTCTGGGACGGAGCAAAAAATGCGCGCAGGTTGTGGTAGCTGAGGCCACTGCCAATGATCAGCACGTTGTCATCACGCAGGCTCTGCAGTGCTTTACCGGCGGCCACGTGTTCGGCAGGGTCCAGACCCTGTTTCAGCGACATCGCCAGTACCGGTACGTCTTCGTTCGGGTACGCCACTTTTAACGGAATAAACACACCGTGATCCCATGGCGCATTGGCATCCACATTGGCTTCGATGCCGGCTGCACGCAGCAGGCCTGCGGCTTTTTCGGCCAGCTCAGGCGCACCGGCTGCTTTATAAGTCAGCTCGTAGGTGTGCGGCGGGAAGCCGTAGTAATCGTATTCCAGCTCCGGTTGAGCGCCACCGGCAAAGGTAAAGACCGGCGCTTCCCAGTGGGCGGAAATCAGCAGGATGGCTTTTGGTGCCTGCGGCACACGCTCAGGAATCGAACGCAGCATATTGGCCATGTTGTCCCACAGGTGCGGATCGCCCGGCCAGTCCATAAAGAAGCAGGGGCCGCCGCCATGGGGTACGTATAAAGAAGGTTGAGCTTTCATAAAATCACCGGATTATTCAATTAGTACCAGTTTAACTGTTTTGGTTATTTTAGAACTTAGCCACAGGCGAACAGTTTTTTTCACGTTAAGGATTAATACCTGCTGTTGTCAGGGTTTTCCCTGAGCAGGGATTGCTGCAGGAAGAAGTCGCAGGAATACAGCAAGGACGAACCCGCCGGCGGATTTGTGGTAATATCCGCGCCTTTGAACATCCCTGCTGTGATTGCCCGGACGACTACCCATGACTGATTTCAATGATGCCCTGAAGGCCCGGCTGCTGCGCGGCGCTTCCGCTATGCAGATTGAGCTCTCCGATGATCAGGCGGACGCATTGATGGATTACCTCGGGCTGTTTCAGAAATGGAATAAGGCCTACAACCTGACCGCTATCCGCGAACCGCAGAGCATGGTTGATCTGCATTTGCTCGACAGTCTGGCGGTGCATCCTTACGTGCAGGAAGCCAACAACATTATCGATGTTGGCACAGGCCCGGGTTTGCCGGGTGTGGTGCTGGCCATTATGAACCCGCATAAGCAGTTCACCCTGCTCGACTCAAATGGCAAAAAAACCCGCTTTCTGTTTCAGGCGCGTACCGCGCTGCAGCTTGAGAACCTCACCATAGTGAACGATCGGGTGGAGGCATATCATCCCCCACAGCCTTTCGATATGATTGTCAGCCGCGCGTTTGCCTCGCTCGCAGATATGACCACCTGGTGCCGCCATCTGCGCGCCGATGATGGCTGTTTTCTCGCCATGAAAGGTCAGTATCCGGACGACGAACTGCGCGCAATTGAAGACGAATTTAAGCTGGTGGCGAGTCATGCCATCGAGGTACCGGGCGTGGAAGGCGAGCGACATCTGCTGCGTCTGGTACCCCGCTGAGTTAAGGCAAAAGGAAACATCGTGAGCAAAGTTCTGGCTATCGCGAATCAGAAAGGTGGTGTTGGCAAAACCACCACCGCCGTGAATCTGGCCGCCTCTCTGGTGGCGACCAAACGCCGGGTTCTGCCGGTGGATCTCGATCCGCAGGGTAATGCCACCATGGGCAGCGGGGTCGATAAGCACGATCTTGAACTGTCCATGTATGAAGTGCTCACCGGCAAATGCCGTACAGCCGCGGCTGTGCACAAATCCGAGCATGGTCTGTTTGACCTGCTGCCGGCCAATGGTGACCTGACCGCTGCCGAAGTTGAACTGATGGATATGTCGCGCCGCGAAGTCCGTCTGCGTGAAGCGCTGGCGGAAGTGCGCCCGGATTACGACTATATCCTGATCGACTGTCCGCCCTCACTGAATATGCTGACGGTCAACGCTCTGGTTGCCGCCCAGGGGGTGCTGATTCCGATGCAGTGTGAGTACTACGCACTGGAAGGTCTCAGCGCGCTGATGCAGACCATTGAGTCGATCAAAGGCAGCCTCAATCCGAAACTGGAAATCGAAGGCCTGCTGCGCACCATGTACGACCCGCGCAACAGCCTGACCGTGGATGTCTCCACTCAGCTGATCAGCCATTTTGGCGATCGCGTGTACGGCACCGTCATTCCGCGCAACGTCCGTCTGGCAGAAGCGCCGAGTTACGGCATGCCGGTACTGACTTATGATAAATCCTCCCGTGGTGCGGTGGCTTACCTGGCCCTGGCCGGAGAAATGAACCGTCGCCTCGGGCAGACAGCACAGAGTAAATAAAGAAGGTGTCAGATCGCATGACGAAGAAAAAACGCGGCCTCGGACGTGGGCTGGATGCCCTGTTAACCAGCTCCCGTGCAGCGGAAGTAGCGACCCTGCCGGATGATGCGCCGGCAGAGGACATGCCTGAGGAACAGGCTGCCGTAACCGTCGTCGATACTGATCACAGTGATTTCACTGATGGCGAACTGCGTCATCTGCCGGTGGAGTGGATTCAGCCGGGGCAGTACCAGCCACGTAAAGATATCCAGCCGGAAGCGCTGGAAGAGCTGGCGGCGTCGATTAAATCTCAGGGTCTGATGCAGCCTATTGTGGTGCGGCCTTTGCCGGCAGGTGAAAACCGTTATGAAATTATTGCCGGTGAGCGCCGCTGGCGTGCTTCCCAGCTGGCTCAGCTGGATCGTGTACCGGCGTTAATCCGGGATGTACCCGATGAAGCCGCCATCGCCATGGCGCTGATCGAAAACATCCAGCGCGAAAATCTGAACCCGATGGAAGAAGCCAATGCGCTTTACCGTCTGCAGCACGAATTTGAGCTGACACAGATGGAAGTGGCCGAGGCTGTGGGTAAAAACCGCGCGACCGTTGCCAACCTGTTGCGGCTGATGAATCTCAATGACGACGTGAAGAAATTACTCGAACACGGCGACATTGAAATGGGCCATGCCCGTGCCCTGCTCGGTCTTGAAGGTGGCAGGCAAAGCGAGGCAGCATCACAGGTTGTGACCCGTGCGCTGACGGTTCGTCAGACGGAAGCCCTGGTGCGTCATCTGCTGGAAGGTGGTGATCAGAAGCCTTCCGCGGGTACCAAAGTCAGCCCGGATATTCAGCGCCTTGAGCGCCTGCTGGGGGATCGTCTGGGAGCGAAAGTAGCGATTGCCCATTCCGCCAAAGGCAAAGGCAAGCTGGTCATCAATTACAGCTCGCTGGACGAACTGGACGGCATCCTCGCTCACATCAAATAAGCTGGTTTTAAAAGTACCTTTACGTACCTTTACCGTCGCAAAAGCCACAATACCACTGTCTTTACAGTGGTATTTCTTACAATGTACTTCAGCCTGATCTGCATCACCTCCTTTAGGCTAATTATTATCATTTTGCCTCGTGTTTCGGTTGAAGCTATGTGGGGTACCCCATATAATCACGGCCGCCTGAAAAAGGCCGTTGCAGAAACTGACCAATTAAATGGGGCCCTGGATGCCTGGCATACCACGTCCTCCGGTCTACCGGATCGTGATCTTTCAACTGTTACTCACGATGCTGGTCGCGCTGATTGCGCTTCTGCATAGTCCGCTGGCCGCAAAATCGGCCCTGTTAGGCGGACTGACCTGCGCTCTGCCGAATGCCTATTTTATCTGGCGCGCATTTCGCTACAGCGGTGCAAGGTCTGCTGCACATGTGGTGCAGTCGTTTTACCAGGGTGAGTCCTGGAAGTTTGTGCTCACAGCGCTGTGTTTTGGTGTCATCTTCCAGCGCGTTGAGCCTCTGAATGTTCTTGCACTGTTTGCCGGTTTCATAACAGTGCAGCTGGGGCACATCGCTTCAGCAAAGATTGCCAATTTATAAACCTTAGAAAACGAGAGTGAACAATGGCTGGTAATTCCCAGGAATATATCTCGCACCATTTAACCAATCTTACCTACGGTAAGCTCCCTGCCGGTTACGTCCGTCACGAAGTTGCAGAAGATGGCACAGTGCATGAGCACGAACTGACCACTGCGACCTGGACCATGGCTCACAACTCAGAAGAAGCAGCTCAGATGGGCTTCACCGCGGTAAACGTGGATTCTCTGGGCTGGTCTTTCGGCCTCGGCGCTCTGATCATGTTCCTGTTCTGGCGTGCGGCTAAGAAGGCAACCACTGCGGTTCCTACTGGTTTCCAGAACTTCGCTGAAATGATCATCGAGTTTATTGACAACACAACCAAGGAAGCGTTCCACGGCCATAACCCGCTGGTTGCTCCTCTGGCAATGACCATCTTCACCTGGGTCTTCATGATGAACTTCATGGACCTTATCCCGGTAGACGTGCTGCCAACTATCTTCGGCGCCATGGGTCTGCACTTCATGAAAGTTGTGCCTTCTACCGACGTTAACATCACGATGGGTATGTCCCTGACTGTTTTCGCCATGATGATCTTCTATTCTATCAAGGTGAAAGGCATCAGCGGCTTCGTTGGCGAGCTGACTCTGCAGCCGTTCAGCGCTAAGAACCCAGTCGTTCAGGCCATCTTTATCCCTATTAACTTAATTCTGGAATCCGTTGCTCTGATCGCCAAGCCTATCTCTCTGGCTTTGCGTCTGTTCGGCAACATGTATGCCGGTGAGATGATCTTCATCCTCATCGCGCTGATGTTCTCTGCCGGAGCGGCGCTGGCCATTATGGGTGGTGTTCTGCAATGGGCCTGGGCGGTTTTCCACATTCTGGTGATCACACTGCAAGCGTTCATTTTCATGATGTTAACCATCGTGTATCTGAGCATGTCGCACGAAGATCATTAATTTTTAACCCTTAACTCACTTTAACTAACTACTTCTATTTGGAGAAAATTATGGAACAAGGTCTGGTATTCCTGGCTGCAGCTCTGATGATCGGTCTGGGTGCTCTGGGTACTGCAATCGGTTTTGGTCTGCTGGGTGGTCGTCTGCTGGAAGGTACTGCTCGTCAGCCTGAGCTGGGTCCAATGCTGCAAGGTAAAATGTTCCTGATCGCTGGTCTGTTGGACGCCGTGCCAATGATCGGTGTTGGTCTGGGTCTGTACCTGATGTTCGCTGCCTAAGGGTTCAAGTTAAAAACGAACTTCCTTAATCAATGAACATGAGGGCTCTGGCGTGAACATTAACGCGACTCTGATCGGCCAGATCATCACGTTCGCAATCTTCGTGTGGTTCTGCATGAAGTTTGTATGGCCTCACCTGCTGGGCGCCATGCAAGAGCGTGAAAAGAAAATTGCCGATGGTCTGGATGCAGCTAACCGCGCTGCACGTGATCTGGAACTGGCGCAGGAAAAAGCGTCTGACCAGCTGCGTGAAAGCAAAGAAAAAGCTGCTGAAATCATCGAACAGGCTAACAAGCGTGCCAACCAGATTATCGATGAGGCTAAAGAAGCCGCTCGTTCTGAAGGTGCACGTCTGGTAGCCGCTGCTCAAGCTGAAGTTGAGCAAGAGGTGAACCGCGCTAAAGAAGATCTGCGTAAGCAGGTATCTGAGCTGGCCGTTGCCGGCGCAGCCAAAATTCTTGGTAAGTCAGTTGATCCGGCCGCTCACTCTGAGCTGCTGAATAAACTTGCTGACGAACTGTAAGCGGGGTTGCCATGGCTGAATTAACAACTCTCGCTCGGCCATACGCGAAAGCGGTGTTTGCTGAAGCACAAGAGAAGAATGCTCTGGACGCCTGGTCTGATGACCTGGCGCTCCTGGCGGCATTCGCTGCCGATGCCGATATGGCAAAGGTACTGGTGCACCCGTCTCTGACGGCTGAACAGCAGGCACAGGCTTTGACTGACGTATGTGGCGACAAGCTGAAAGACGCAGCCAAAAACCTGGTAGCCGTTCTGGCAGAAAACAAGCGCCTGCCGCTGTTGCCTGAAATCGCCGCTCTGTATGAAGAGCTGAAAGCTCAGCTGCAGAACACTGTTGATGTTGTTGTGACTTCTGCACAGGAACTGAGCAGTGACCAGGCGGACAAGCTGGCACAGGCACTGAAAGCCAAACTGAACTGCGACGTACGTTTGACCAGCGAAGTCGATGAGTCTCTCATCGGCGGCGCCATCATCCGTGCAGGTGATCTGGTAATCGACGGCTCGATCACCGGTAAGCTGTCTAAATTAGCCGAAGCGATGAAATCCTAGTTTGAGGGACGATGCATGCAGCAACTGAATCCATCCGAGATCAGTGAAGTCATCAAAAAACGCATCGAAAGTCTCGATGTGACTTCACAAGCCCAGAACGAGGGCACCGTCGTATCTGTATCCGACGGTATCGTTCGTATTCACGGTCTGGCTGACGCCATGTACGGTGAAATGATTGAATTTGAAGGCGGTGTATATGGCCTGGCAATGAACCTGGAGCGTGACTCCGTTGGTGCCGTTGTTCTGGGTGAATACAAAAACCTGGCTGAAGGCCAGACTGCCAAATGTACTGGTCGTATTCTGGAAGTACCGACTGGCGAAGCTCTGCTGGGTCGCGTTGTCGACACACTGGGTAACCCAATCGATGGTAAGGGTCCGATCGAAACTTCTACCTTTGCTCCGGTTGAGCGCGTTGCACCAGGCGTTATTGCACGTCAGGGTGTAGACCAGCCTCTGCCTACTGGTTATAAGGCAGTTGACTCCATGGTACCGGTAGGCCGTGGCCAGCGTGAGCTGATCATTGGTGACCGTCAGACTGGTAAGTCTGCCATGGCAATCGATGCCATCATCAACCAGAAAGGTACCGGCATTAAATGTATCTACGTGGCCATTGGTCAGAAGCAATCTTCTATTGCTAACGTAGTGCGTAAGCTGGAAGAGCATGGCGCAATGGAACACACCATCATCGTTGCCGCTGGTGCAGCCGATCCTGCAGCAATGCAGTACCTGGCTCCATACGCTGGCTGTGCGATGGGTGAATACTTCCTGGACCGCGGTGAAGATGCACTGATCGTATACGATGACCTGACTAAACAGGCATGGGCATACCGTCAGATCTCCCTGCTGCTGAAACGCCCACCGGGCCGTGAAGCATACCCAGGTGACGTATTCTATCTGCACTCCCGTCTGCTGGAACGCGCATGTCGCGTAAACGCTGACTACGTGAAGCAGGTAAGTGGCGTCGAAGGCAAAACCGGTTCTCTGACTGCTCTGCCGATCATTGAGACCCAGGGTGGTGACGTATCTGCGTTCGTACCTACGAACGTGATCTCCATTACCGACGGTCAGATCTTCCTGGAAACCAACCTGTTCAACTCCGGTATCCGTCCGGCGATGAACGCGGGTATCTCTGTATCCCGTGTAGGTGGTGCCGCGCAGACCAAGATCATCAAAAAACTGGGCGGTGGTATCCGTCTGGCTCTGGCTCAGTACCGTGAACTGGCGGCATTCGCTCAGTTTGCATCTGACCTGGATGAAGCAACCCGTAAACAGCTGGAACATGGTAAGGCAGTAACCGAGCTGATGAAGCAAGGTCAGTATGCCCCTATGTCTACCGCTGATATGGGTCTGTCGATCTATGCTGCTACTGAAGGCTTCCTGGAAGACGTTGAAGTGAACAAGATTCAGGCGTTCGAAACCGCCCTGCTGAGCTACGCCAACAGCGAATACGCTGAACTGATGGCGAAGATCAACGTTAAAGGCGATTACAACGACGAAATCGCGGCCGGTCTGAAAGAGTGTATTGAGAAATTCAAGAGCTCACAGACCTGGTAAGTCCGGTGCTGGCGGGCTTGCCCGCCAGCTGGATTCACTGAATACGTAGGACAGTCTTATGGCAGTCGGAAAAGAAATTAAAGAGCAGATCTCGAGTGTAAAAAGCACGCAGAAGATTACTTCAGCAATGGAAAAAGTTGCTGTAAGTAAGATGCGTCGCGCTCAGATGCGCATGCAGCACAGCCGTCCATACGCGGATAAAATCCGTAGTGTGATCGGCCACCTGGCGAATGCAACATCTGAATACCGTCACCGTTATCTGCAGGACCGCGACGTTAAGCGAGTTGGCTACATCGTGGTGTCTTCCGACCGTGGCCTGTGTGGTGGCCTGAACAACAACCTGTTCAAGCGCCTCGCACAGCAAACCAAAGATTGGGAAGGTAAAGGCGTCGAAGTTGACTTCGCCGCGATCGGCTCCAAAGCCGGTCTGTTCTTCTCCAGCTTTGGTGGCAATGTAGTGGCCTCCCAGTCTCATCTGGGTGATGCCCCTGAATTGCAGAGCCTGATCGGAGCGGTAAAAGTGATGTTGGATGCATTTGACGAAGGCAAGATCGATCGTCTGTTCATCATCCACAACCGTTTTGTGAACACCATGACCCAATCGCCTGAAACGGTGCAGTTATTGCCCCTGAAGGCACAAGAAGACGAGTCACTGAAACACCATTGGGACTACATCTACGAGCCAGATGCCAAAGAGATCCTCGAAGGTCTGCTGGTACGCTATGTAGAGTCTCAGGTATATCAGGGTGTGGTTGAGAATAATGCCTGTGAACAGGCCGCGCGTATGCTGGCAATGAAAAACGCCACCGATAACGCCGGCGGTATGATCAACGAGCTGAATCTGCTGTACAACAAAGCTCGTCAGGCAGCCATTACTCAGGAAATTTCAGAAATCGTTGGCGGTGCCGCGGCTGTATAAGGCCCGGGACAAAGGTTTAAGATTAAGAGGAACCGAAAATGAGCGGATCTATCGTACAGATCATCGGCGCCGTTATCGACGTGGAATTCCCACGCGACTCTGTGCCTAAGGTCTACGACGCCCTGACCGTTGATGGTACGGAAACTACCCTGGAAGTTCAGCAGCAGCTGGGTGATGGCGTGGTTCGTACTATTGCGATGGGCTCAACTGAAGGCCTCAAGCGTGGCCTGAATGTGACTAACACTGGTGGCCCTATTTCCGTACCCGTTGGTACTGAAACTCTGGGTCGTATCATGGACGTTCTGGGTCGCCCGATCGACGAATGCGGCGAAATCGGCGAAAAAGAACGTTACGCGATTCACCGTGCTGCACCATCTTTTGATGAGCAGTCAAACTCTACCGACCTGCTGGAAACAGGCATCAAGGTTATCGACCTGGTATGTCCGTTCGCCAAGGGTGGTAAAGTTGGTCTGTTCGGTGGTGCCGGTGTTGGTAAAACCGTAAACATGATGGAACTGATCAAC
>MDSZ01206566.1_pt1 | contig 15578 bp, 18 predicted proteins | sample 811201 | NCBI WGS metagenome assembly MDSZ01 (sample SAMN05326647, study PRJNA326480) | marine metagenome | isolation source: seawater | place: Indian Ocean: North | collected 2010
ACCGCTGTATTAAACCTAAAGACAAACTCAAAAGTAAAGCTGCTGTCATAGGGTATAAACGGATCCCTTACATAGTCTTCAATGTTCGTAGTAAGAGGGTCAGGCGCTGTGACGACAGTTCTTACAAACCTGTTGCTTGAGTTAACTGTGATAAATCCGTCAGCTGTCTTCGTGGGGCTACCTTCAACTGCAAAGTGAGCCTCACTGATAGAAGCGTCATACCACGTGTCGGACCCGTCTACCCAGTACTTTGCATCTAAGTCAAGTCTAGGAGCTCTGATAGGCAGAGGGCATACGAGAACCTCTGATGTGTGACTTGAGTTGTCGATAGATACTGAAGACGTTTTGGCACTTACGTCGATAGAGATGTCTTGAGCTACAGAAGCCAAAGAGGGGTCTATGAGGATATCAGCTTTCTGTCTTCCTCCATCGAACTCTCCATAGTTAATACCGCTATAGATGTTTGCACCACCTGAATACAAACTAGAAAGCTGAACAGAAGGGGGTAGGGCAAGCATATAAGGAAGAGACGGACGTACAGTGGCCTTGTTGTAGTAGTCATAAACCTGCCTGTGCTCCTCCGCAGAAAGTGCCTTTTCGAAAAAAGCCATCGCGTAGAACGTGCCACCCCTTATGTTGTTTTCTGAAAAGTTTCCGTTATCGTCAGGGCTCACCCCTGCAAACCAGGTGTTGGTTCCAGAATTTTTTCTGTCCGAAGAGGTGTTTTGATTCGATATCTCTTGGCCGTTTAGGAAATTAGACACTTTGTCCTCGTCTATAGAAAAAGAAATGATTTGGACGTCATTCTGACCAAAGCCGACATGAGCATCGTTGAACTGCTCGTTTACGACGCCATAGTTCCTTTGACCGTCAGGATACATTACTGATCTTATCGCGTCGCTGATGAATACGTGTCCGTTTAAAAACGGTTCAAGTCGATCTTGAGCAAAGAAACCTTCTATCGAGTTATAGAAGGAAAGCGCCTTGGTGTCGATGTCTTTAACTCCAAAGGTGGTGCATCTTTGGTAAATGGTCTGAACGCCGATAGCTTCTGGTTGTCTTTCTCCAGTTGGCGGGTAGTTTATTTCAAACTCCCCTCTGTAGTAGTAATTTGTCTCTCTATGAGTCGCAACCCTGAAGCCCTTATTTCCGTCTCCTCTAGTTGACATTTCAGCGGCTGAAGACTCGGTTTGGGGGGTTTTCAGATCAAAATCGTCATCAAAGTCTTGTGGATCAGCGTCTAATACGGTTTCTACGACATCAGCGCTTCTAGCAACAATCACGGCAGTAAACGAGCTTGGTAGCTCCGAGCTTGCACCCCACCTCATAAACTTTCCGCCTAGAAATGGTAGGTGTATTGAAGACCCTTGCTTGTCTGACTTCACGAGATCCTCCACACTAGAAACAGGGGAATCTGTGGCGTAATCAATAATCTGGCCGTTGTTTCCGTTTCCAGACAGGTCGTTGAACGAAGAGCTGACCCCATCGAAACATGCAGGATTCGAAAAGTCAAACCAAAACCTTAAGTCTGATTGAGCAGGAAACTCTACAGGCTCAACGGGGAGCTGGCTAAGATATTGGAGTTTATGAAGAACCTTTACAGCAGCAGACTTGCTGCTATTGTCTATAGAGACAGTAGAAGAGGCTGTAGATAGATCTACAGATACAGTGTATTCATAGCACTGAGCCAACCTTAGCCAATGGTTACGTCTTCATTGACAGTGAAGCTGCCCTTAACCCAGGTCGTCGTGGTCGCTGAACTTGTCTGAACAGCTTGGATGTCGTACACATAGGCACCCCCAGGAACGTTGGCCATAGCTGTGTCTGGGATAGTGACCTTGAGGACTCCGTTTGCCCCACTAGTGGCGGCATCAAGCTCAATGACACCAGCCGTACCTGTTCCAGGAGAGTTTACATCGCTAAGAATGGGTGAAGAACTGTTGTCGGTGGCAGCGGTTCTTACATCCATGTTAAACTCATAACCAGCGTCGATAGGAATAAAGGCGTTGTCAGAAGTAGAAGAGTCTCTAAACGTGATGTCCAGAGCCAAGGTGTCTCCGCGCCGACATGTGATGTCCAGGGTCTGAGCGATGTCTGTGTTAATACTTCCCATTACTGATTGGTCATTGGTTGTTGTACTTCACCTCTCTCACCCTGTCTTTGAGCGAGGAGCTTAGATTGTTCTGCTGCTTGTTTTTCGATACGATCGTCCTTCTTCTCCTCTTTGAAGGTTTCAAGCTTCTCCTTAAACTCTTGGTCCTCAGCTCTGAATCCGAGCATAGACTGAGCTTTGATAATCGCGATCTCTTTCTCGAACTCGTGCTTCATCTGCTCCAGCTGCATATCGAGCTGGGCTTTGAGCTGCATCTTCTGAGTTTCGATCTGAGCCTCCATCTGCATCTCCTGCTGCTTCGCCTGACTTGCTGCCTGGGCTGCTTGCTGAGCCTGCTCTGCTTGTTGCTGAGCGTTTTGCTGAGCTGTTTCCTGAGTTGCCTTCATGCGCTTCTTGCGCCGCACAATAAGAAGGCGTTCAGCTTGATTCACATCTTTCATAGACCTGATGGCCATGGCATCTTCCAAGTCGATCTCTTGCTGTTGCAAAGACATCTGAATGTTCTGTTCCAAGTACTGCTTGTCAGCATCCTCCATGTCTTTGTTGACCAAGACGCCGAAGTTGTACATGGGGAGGCTTCTGAAGGACATGATAGCCTTAGTGTTCGTCACACCGATGGCGTTCTCGTAAGCCTTGTGCAACACAGACCCCTGAGGAATCACCTGCAAACACTTTACGATATCCTCACATACCTTCTTGTAGATAACCATAGAGGCATTGGTGATGTCGTAAATGGCGTTGTTGCCCGCTGCGATAGCTTGCTCTCTTACCCCGACAAGGGCGTCGCCCTTAGGTGAAGAAGCATCCATTGCCTCGTTGATACCCGTTGTATCACGAATCATCTGCAAGTAGTGATTGTAGATACCAATCAACTCGTTGATGTTTCTGATATTGTTCTGGATAGGCTGAATAGGAGACCCTTGGAATCCACCCTCAGCATTCTTGCTTCTGTAGTAGAAGACACCAGTCTTTTCGTAGATGTCGTGCAAGTCAAGAGGCTGAAGGTCTCCACCCTTGCCAAGCTGCACATTCTCCAGACCCTCAATGTCAATGACCAAACCGTCAGGCTTAGCCTTGGCGATAGCTTGCTGAATCTTCAGGTGGGTGATCTGCAGCATGTCTGCAAATCCCATACAGCTGTCCACCATAGACTTAGGCTTCATGTCTCTCAGGTTGGTGCATACAGCTGAATATGAAAGCTGAGCTCTGCTGAGGTCATGGATGTTCTTAGGCATGTTCTTGGCCTTCTCGTAGCCAAACATGTAATTGGTGCTCATGATGAAGCTACCCCCGTATACGCACTCGACCTCCATCTTGTGAGGAGTCCTTTCGTAAACGCTACCTTGAGGGGCCTTGTAGTCAAAGCCCTTGTAGTAGAAGTTGGTGTTGCCGTGTCTGTTCTCTTTCTCTTCGAAGTAGATGCAGTCTACAGCCTTGAACTCAAAGTCCATCACCTCTACGGTGTACTGGTCGTACTCGTAAACGTATCTTCCTGAACGCTCATCAAAGCGACTCTTGTTGTATGCAGAGTACTTGTTACCATTAGAGCTGCGCACAGCCAAGGCAATCTTTTCGTAGTCTTGCTCATCGAAGGCGTCCCCAGCGAGGCGCTTCAACTCACCGATGGTGATCTTCTTCACATGACCAGCGTACACCAGGTCATTCATCCCAGGATCCTCCGTGTAGCTATGCACGAAGTTCAATGGGTCTACGTAGTGAGTTGTAATCCCGTAGTTTGGATCGTTTGATCTTTTTACTACAGCAGTACCAAGAGTCACGAGATCATTAACTGCTCTTCTGAACACGCTCTGATCAAAGTCGTTCCAGCGGAGAGTCATCTCTGTACCGATTTGTGCAGACACTTCTGCGTCGGTCTTGATGTTTGTCTCCATCAGGATCTCGGCCTCCTCTGGGGTATCAGGAATCTCGTCTGGGTCCATGTCGAGGACAACACCCGTCTGAGCCTTCAGCTGTGACAGCTGTTCCTTTGCCTCCACCTGCAACCTCATCTTTCTCTTCTTCTCGTTTTTCTCAGAAGAAGACAGAGGGTCTACAGCCTCAAGGTTTGGATACAGGTTTCTAGATAGAATCTTGTTTACAACAATCCGTACGAATTTGGGCAGAATGGGAACTGGCGTGTAGTCCAGGTTCAACAAGCTACCGTCACCCTCATTGGGGTCAAGAGACCTCAACAGTTTCTTGTAGATACTTGTGTCCTGAACTCCGTTAGAATAATCTCTATTCTTCTGGAACATCTTGTTCCGCTTCCCGAAAAGGCTGGAGGTTTCGCTATTCTTACCCCACTGCTTCTCGATCGCCTTCGCATACTTAAGACCGTAGGAATTTGTTGCTTTCTCCTCCGCACTAGCCAAAGGGTCGGGAAAGCCGAACCCCTCCTCTTTTTGATTGTAAATGCTCATTTCTAGTATGCAGAGTTATTGTGCAAATATAGGAAATTAGCCGATTACCTTGTATCGCCTGAAAAACCGCTTCTCAGAGAAGTCAGACTTAGGCTTTGGCTTAGCCTTTTGAGCTGCCAATAAAGCAAGGCCAGAGCTAATCGTAAGGTCAAACTTAGTTCTCTTGTCAATCTTATATCCAATCCAATCCTCAAGAGTTCTGTTAAGATACATCTTACCCATTTCACCAGTCTCGTAGTTGACTCCGACATGGTCGTGAATATAGGCTTCAATGGCTTGAGCGTGGGCGTGGATTACATCCTGAGAGTTTGAAGGAATACCCTTGGTCTTGACCTTGATGCTGGCCGAGCTAGAACTCAAGTGCTTGGGCCTATCAAGTAGATACCCATCATAACCCCTTGATTCAAAGTATCTTGCGATACCGTACTTATTGTTTTCAATTAACAAGGGGTACCCGTAGAAGAAAGCTGCCATAAGACAGTCTTCGTAGAAGATCTTAGCCAGGTCTGGACGAGAGGCATACTCAACAACAAACATGTTTGCTGGCCTCCCCATAGAGAACTTGTTGTACAGGTGAAGAGCACCCTTAGAACCTCTTCCGTCTACTGTAGCGTCCAAGTCGTATGAGTCAACGCCTCCGCATCCGAACTCTTCAAATGGAGGAACCCTTTTGCCTCGTTCTTCTTTCTTGATGTTTCTCTCCGACGGGTCTGGCATCCAGGCCACACGGAACCTCCCGTTAGGGTCAGGCGAGAACACGACCTCTTCGTCCTTGACCTTCCATACGAAGTTGCCACGGACCACTGGGTTGGGGAAGAGCTCATCGTTATGCTCGATCTGCTGATAGATCTTACCGATGTTAAATATGCTCCCGTCGATACTGTCGCGGAAGGCCTCATCCTCTGTAAACGGGAACTGCCTTGTTATCTCGTTCAGCTCCGAAGGATTTGACTTGAAGGCTTCTCTTTCGTTCTTCAGGTACTGTTTCGACCCTTGAACAATGTTATCGCCATCAAGACCAGCCACAGGGTTATCAGGATCTTCAACGACGGGGCGTCCATGAATATCGAAAAATCCTTCCAAAGACTCTTGGGCTGGAATGAAGAGTCGATATAGCCCAGACCTAGTCCTACCATTCGCGTTCCTCTGATTCGGGTCCGAATCCTCCCATAGCTCCTTGTACTCTTTTCCGCCCTTGTCCATCGGATTTACTGTGCTTCCGACTAGAGCTTTTCCGACGACTCTTCGCCCGACGATCAAACACGTCCGTTGAATCCTCCAGGCGTCCCTTATGTCTGTAGGTTTTTCCCATTTTCCAGCTTCATCTAGATACATCAGGTGAAGCTTCTCACCGTCGTATGCGTTGTTAGTGGTGTTCTTCCAGTTTATGACCGTATTAAGAGCTTCGCCCTTCTGCGAAGTCTTATTCTTCTTCGTGATTCTCTTACTCGGCTCGCGAAAAGCCAGCTCCATGCGTGGATTCGTGGTACCATCCTGAATAGGTTTAAAGAAGAAGGGGTAGTGGCGGAACATGTACACCACCTTCTTCATGAATATATTCTCTTGAGCGTCCTTACCAGTCTTTGACTGGATGCCAAGGAGCTTGTCCTTGACCTGCGTCGCTTCATCTAGAAGCACAGACGAGCAGATATTCGTGTATCCGCTACGTCTGCACTTCGTGTAGAGCTGCCCGATACATCGGGGATCTGCCTCACACGCTGCTAAATGTACGAAAATATCTCTTTGGAACTCAAGGTAGTCAGGATAACCTACGTCAATCTTGGTCCACTGAAGCATCATATAGTGCCGCCCCGTAATATATGTAGGGACACCATCATTGAAAAACCAAAAGCCTTCACGCCTACGGCGAAATTCCTCCTCGATATACGGACGAAACTTTTGTCTAAACTCCCTCGGCATCTCCCCCCACTCATCCATAGACTTAATCCTAGACAGCTCCTGTGGCAGAGGAATCCTTTCCCACAGCTGCAAGTGGTTTGGATCGCCATATCCTTTAATCTCCTCCTTGGGAGGCTGAGCGGGAAGTGTAATGACCAAGCCACCGAGTTCAACACTCTCACCCTCCGTACCGTGGGGGCAAATTGAGATAGTGTTCTCATCAGTAGACCCTGCCATGACTGTCTCTCTTGAAAGACGGGACGCCAGTCTTAGGGTTCTTCAGATCCATGTACTTACCACAGGGGCACTTGATATCGTGATACGCCCCGTCAGGTCCAAACTTAATCGACACCCCACTCTTGCTCTCCTCATGCCCCTTGTCGCAGTCGCAAATGTAATCAGCCATGATGTGTTATTTAATTTGTACGCCCGCCAGGATTCGAACCTGGGACCGTCTGCTTAGAAGGCAGATGCTCTATCCAGCTGAGCTACGAGCGCATACTCTATTATTCATTCCACGACTCCTCCCAGAAGTAGTGATTGATTTTCGTCCGTTCGTTAAGATACACCGCATCCTGCCACCATGGGTACTTACTTTGAGAATTTTTCTGCGAACCCTCCTGAGTAGTCTTTGGCTTCTTCGATCCCTCCATTGGTCTGTAGGTCTTTGATCATTTGTTCTAAACGCTGTCTCTCAACGATTAGTTCTTTACAATCCGTAGCTGTTTGCTTAATCGACTGGAGCTCGGCTTTGCGAGCCGCGCCCCCAGCCTCAGGGTCTACAGGCTTCTTGACTTCGTCGATCATGTTGTTGATAGCAACCTCCATAGACCGCATCAAGCGCTCTGCAGCCTCAACCGTTGTGAACCTCTTCTTCGACATAGAGCAAGTCTTCAATGCGCGTTCTGTAGTACTCCTTACCGTCGATCTTGATTCGGTAGTCGCGGTTCTCCTTGAACCCGACGACGGCGCCGACCTCGACGCCGATGTCATCAAGCTCGTCAGAGTAGAAGGCCACTCTACCTTTAGTCGGTAGTTTTTCCTGCAGGCTTACCATCTCAATCAAGTCTGATGGGAACTCCTCTTCCTCCACTGGCTCAAGTAACGACCAGCCAAACAAAGGCTTGATCTCTTCGGTGTCTTGATCTTTGTACGCGATAGCCTGATTGCTCAGGGCCTCCTTGCTGCACTTTACGATGTAGTGCTTGTCATCCCCCGTGAGAACCTGGCCCCCTTGCATAACAACGAGGTGATGGAAGTACAGGGTGTCCCCAGGCTTGACGCCTGTGTCGATCTTAAACGGGGAGCACACCACAGGACCTTCTGTGACGCGGTTTTCAAACTCTCCGTTTTCGTTGAGCTTGTGATCTACGTAAAGCTCCAGACCACTATCAGTCACGATAGTGTCGTTGATGAGCTTCTCTAGCTCAACAACAAAGTAGTTGTATGTACGCATTTAGATTACGCTGAAGTCGAAGTCCACCTGATTCGAGTGATCACTGTACTTGTTCCCAGGAACGTAGTGAGCCCTCAGCGAGGCAATCTGAATCACTCCATTGTTCAGATAGCATTGCCCCACAATCGGTACACCGCCTATCGTAGTCGTACTTGAGTCATACGGGAAGAACGGCTGGACATACGGGTTATTGAATTGAGTAAATAAATTTTGAGCTGGGACTTGAATCACCCCAAAAGACACAACCACCGTGCCGTCAGGCAAGGGGAAGATGCCAGAGATCTTCAGTGATGGCCCGTAAGCAAGGAAGTTTACGTTTGGTGCAGATACGTTCGGCCCCTCGCTGCAACCGACATACCTTCCTTTCTGTCCGACGATTCTAATTTGATCAGAAAGAGCTCCAGGTATTTCGTCTGCTGGGACGTTAGCGTATTGAAGGAAGATCGATATGTCTGTCCTTACTGTGGCACCAATAATGGTGACAAGAGGGAATACAGGGAAGTTGCACTCTGGGAGGTTGTTGTTCTCCAGGTAGTCCAGGATGTTGAATACCCCTACGTTCGATTGATCGTAGTTGCTGGCATCAAATCCAATACTGGCAGAAAGCCCCTCAGGGTCAAACCATTCCCATACAGCCATGTTAGAAGTTCAAGTCGTATTCTACAATACAGGGCATTTCGTCAACTGACTTCCATAGCACCTGACCGTCATCAGTCTGTAAATATACAAGATATCTTTTCATCCTGTACTTGAACAGGTGTTCGTCATCAAGGACAATAGCCGACACGTTTCCTGTGCCAGCTCTCATCCCAACGTAGTAAGCCATGGCATCCTTTGGGTCTCTGCCAATGACAATCTTTCTAATAAGTCCGTCCATTAATTTAGTGAGATTCCGAGACCGTCGAGGAGGTCATCTAAATCATCGTTTCTAATATCCTTCTGATCCTTCCAGGTCTCTCTAATAAAGTTCAATAATGTTTCTAGTTCTTCTTCTGATTCAATGGAGTAGCCGTACATGGCCTTCATAGTTGACTGAGTCTCAGTGTATGGCTCCAGTACTCCGCAGACAAAGATAGACATTATCTTATCTCTCATCTCGTACTCATCAATGATCATGTCGATCTCCATAAGTTTTCTCTGGATCTCTATGAGAAATTCGTCCGTTTTCATATCTTGGAGTTTTGATTATGCCGAGGAGTAAAGTTTCAAACAAAGTTATGTTCCGCGACTTTGCTAAGCAAGATAAGAAGTATATACGCAGGAACAATCTCAAGAGACTCAAGCAACTAAGACAGAGGGTTCAGTCTGAGTGGGAGATATCTTTCTCTGACCTAGAGTTCCTTCTTTGGGCCTATGACCTTCAGTTCTTTACAATAGACTACGCTGCACAGGATCTCAACACGAACAAGACCAACCTGTCAAACAGGGTGATCTATCCGCTTCAAAGAAAGAAGTATCTATACAAGCACTTCGACAAGCTTACCCCCTCGGACACATACGAGGATCATCTGTTCCGAGATGAGACGAAGTACAATTACAGGGTGAGGTACGCCCTCACTCAAAAGGCCAGGCTCCTAGTCCAAAGGTTCTACAGAGAACTGGAGGACTATTAAGTGTGCTGAGACCTAATGGTGTTGAAGTGGCCGTACTCCTGAGGGTAGTCAGCTTGATTCCATACAGACATAAACGCCTCGCAAAAGTTTACGACCTCTTCGTCAGACAATCTATCTTCGGGAGACCAGTTGAGTACATCAGATAGTTTCATCAGAAAGTAATTGTGCTTGTGAGGGTTACATCTTCGTATCCGCTAAGGGTTAGATCAAACGTAAACCTTATTGTTTTCCCAGATCCAGCACCAACAAGCGTCTGAAGGTTATATCCTGTTTTCTGAAGGGCCCTCAGAGTGAGAAGCGTTGTATTACTAGCGAAAGTATCGCTGCCCTGATTATGCGTAACAGAGTCCGTCTCATTCACGATAGTGAAATTCGTCATCGTATAATCAGAAAGAGTGCCAGTCCAGTCGTTTGCGTTATCGATGTAAACAGTGACGATCGTGTTTCTTTGTGCCCCAGAAAGCGAAAGCGTTGGTGACGTGAGTGGGCCCACTGTCGTAGCCGTCCACTGAGTAAGAGACTTGGCTTTTTTTTGCAGGCCTCTATCCAGCCCGAGTCCTAGCATATTCTTCATTCTGCAAACATTACTTTGTAGAGCGTCTTGCCCTTATCGTCACGATAAGCTTTGAGGCAGCGACCACGATTATCGCCGCCGTAAACGTAAGACACGTGAACCCAATCAGGATTATCGTCCGTACCAAACTCCCAAACCAACTGATCAAACTCAAGATTGTTGAGTATGTAGCGGAAGATCTCAGCATTTGTCGTGCCTCCGTATACGTCCGCATCCAAGTCCAAAGCTCTTCCCTCCATATGCTGGCTGCGCTTTGCACCGCCGATCGCACGATTGAGATCAGGGCAACGATAGCCGCTCGACACGTATATAGGAACTCCGAGACCGTCCCTAAGAGGTTGAAATACATGCTCTGCAATCGATCGTAGATTCTCGACAACCCAGTCATCGTGTGGTTCGTTTTTAATACCGAGTCGCTTCGCTGTTTCGCTGCGAAGACACTCGGATAGGTTTAAATTTTTAGATAGTTTCATTCTGGATTATTGCGCTTACTCCGTTCGAAGTTGTATGATTCCATCAGCATTTTCTTTTTTTCTGGAGAGGCGCTCTCCCACTGATCTCTCAGCATCTCAAAGCCTCGGTCGAGGCCAAGGCCTGTTGCTTCCCTAAGGACGGTATCTACTTTCTCTGAGGCAGCTGGGTGTCTCAACATAGTAGTCCTGCCATACTTATCTTTTTTGATCATGGGGAGGCTCTGGAGCAAGACCTCTACGTCCGAAAAAGCATAGGGGTCCTTCTGTTCTTCGGGCTCAGCTTCTGGAATCAACTCCTGCATCTCTTTGAATTGAGACGGGCCAACCTCTAGGTAGGTAGGGGCCGTGTTTCCCTTTCTGTAAATCTCAAGCATGCCTGTATTTTCTTTAGCACCAGGCATGTATTTACTGAAAGTTGCCCCAGGGTATCCATGAGACGACAACCAGCCTGACCAGTTTTCAACTGGGGGTTCGGGTTTATCGCTATCGTTCTTGAGAAGTGTTGGCATGTTAACGAATTTTTACGACCTGAAATTTGGAGGCAATAGACTTTTCTCCATAACATGAGATCAGCAAACAGCTCAAAGTTACAAAATCTAATTCAATACACACTATGACAAAGTTTCAGTTCACCCTCGGTCTTGTGGCCATGATCGCAGCAGGATCACTCTTCATGGATACCCCAGAGCGTCAAGCCAATCGAGTCGACAAGCGTTACAACTCAGCACAAGCTCTTGACACGATGATCCTCATCAACCACTTGAACTCTCCACTCCCATGGACGCGAGAAGTTTTCCAGCCACCCGTACCAGAAAATGTGATTGCTCTTGATTGAGTCAAGATGTAGATAGAAAGAAAAAGGGGCTTGCGCCCCTTTTTTTATCGGTTTTATTGAATCCCTGGGTACTTGCCCCCTCTTCTATCTTTAAAGACGTTCTTTGGGTTGAAGTTGACATCCGTTGTGCCACCAGTCTCTACAAAGTCATAAATATCGACTCCCTCGGATAGAGCGGCCTCGTTCATGAGGTCTTCATAAGATACATAGCTGCGTGATTTTGGGCTGACGAAGCGATGCGCGTGCTTACCCATTGCTCTTCTAAGAGCGGCCTCTTCAAGAGTCATACCTGGGTAACTTTTCATGTAATCGTCCATCACATACTTAGTCACTTTTCCATCTTTGTACAGATCGATAAGCATGCGAGCTTCCGACTCGGGAGCCAAATCAAGCGTCTCGAAATTATGGCTACCCTCCCTTTCTTGGGCGATGCTTTTAATAAAGGGAACTGCCCGAGGACCCTCCCCAAAAAGCACCTTCTTTCGCCGCATGTCCTTTGGCGTGGCCTTAGAGCCGTCGCCAGTCAGAAGCCCTCTTTCATTATCGACGGGCAAAGGATTTGCGTCACGGCGCCGCATTGGTTCCATCCTCGGGGGTGGTTTTGGAGCCTCCTTTTCCTCTTCCTTCTCCTCCTCGATGATGGGTTCTTCTCCGATGCGAGGAACTGGAACCTGATAAGCAACCCTAGTTTTGTCCACTCCCATTGTCTCCGTCCCGTCATCCAGCATTTCGCCAGGCGTCATGGGGCTCATTGTGACGATACCTGATCGTGAGCCTTCGTATTCGGGCTCTCCAAACATCTTCTTCTCGTAATCTGCCAAGAAGTCTGCGAAACTTGGTGTTGTGCTTGGAGGATCGTCGCTGTCCCCGTTAATCATCCTCCCTTCATTGGCATATTTCATCTTTACATTTGAAGGAACTTTCATGCCTTGCTCGCCTGAGAGCAGTTGTGGGAGCATATTAAGGACACCCATCCCACCACCGCCGCCTGCAGCGCCGCCTGCAGCGTTTGGCATCAATGTGTTGGCTGCCGTGTTTACCATTTTACCACCAGGAGTCATGCCGCCAATGGCGCTTGCAACCTGACCTGCCTTCTGAATAAATGGATTGTTTGACCGTTGAGCAAGCTGCCCAAGACCAGCTGCAATAAGACCTCCAGGGATGAACTCTTTTTTCTTGTTCTTTCTTCCGAACACCCCTCTTCCTTTGAGGATGTCAGCTTTTGTGACCTTTCCGTCACCTGTCAGATCGGGAAAAGCTTTCCCGCCTCTTCTGTATTTTTTAAGTTGTGGCATGTTATGATGCGATAAAGATCTCTGCTGAGATTGCGTTTGTTCCTGGATCTAAAAGAATAGACTCTAAGTTATGAAGTGCTGTAACAATGGTGGCGGCGCTGTCATCTACAGCGATGCCATCCGATGGGGTTCCCATGATAAAAGACTTTCCTGCCTGAAGCAAGATCGTTGCTGATTCGTCCGCCGCAGAGTCGTCCTCCCCAGCATCGATTTGTAATGACAAGTTCAGATCGTTGCTGGAGTCGAGGTTCGTCACGCGAATGTACTTAACATCCTCGACGTCCAACGCCCCGTCCGCCACGTTGGTGCCGCTACGGAACGTTGCGACGGTAGTGTCGACATTCGCAGGGCACGTGACAATTCTATGATAAACCTGATTGACGCTTGTGATATCCAAGACGTTCTCCGATCCTCTCTCCTTTCCGTTGAGAGTGACCGTTTCTTTGATGGTGACTGATAGTGTAGCCATTACTTGATTCCGTATTTACGTGCAATCTTTCTTCTGAGATCGTTGACCATTGGGCTGACGCCACCTCTAGCGTAGCTTCTAACTGCACCTCCGTCACTCATAGGGCCCTTGTTCTCTGGGGACACCTCGGACTCATAACGAGAGCGAGCTCTAGCTTCATAGATTTGATCCAATGGGAAAAACTCGTTAGGCATATCTTCCTCTTCTGCCAGATCCATAGGCTGGACACCGAGATCAATTCGAGGATCACCTGTAAGTTCTTCTCCAGAAAGGATTCTTTGAGCTCTGTCAAACTGAGCTCTTCCAAAGTCTGCGGCAGCGTCTCTAGACATTGCTCTAGCCGCACCCATAGCTAATGGGTCTGAGAAGTCAGTGGGTCTTTCAGCTTCAAGTCTTTCGAACTCTTCAAGCGTCTCACGAGTCGGTCCTTCTTCCCCCATGCTGAAGTCTACATCTGTGACGGGTGCTGTAACCCTTTCTCTTTCCTCAGCCTCTTGCCTTTCAAACTCATCCGCACGAGCAAGAAGATTCTGTCTGTCCTCCTCCCTTTCTTCCTCTTCAATACGGTCTGCGCCCTCTGAGAGGCGCATACCCATTTCTTCTTCTCTACGTCTAGTCTCTTCTGCTTCCTGTCTAGCCAACTCCTCACGCTCCAGCTCCGTTCTAGCGTCGGCTCTAGCAACACGTCTGTCCAGTCTTGCATCCAGGGCGTCGCGTCTCATGTCGCGTACACCACCGCCAATGTTCTCAAGCAGCGACTGACCAGCAGATGTTCCGAGAAGTGCGGCAGCTCCAGCGAGGCCAGCCCCCACAGCAGGAGCCTTGCGGCGCCTAGCCTTCCTGAACTTCTTCTCTTGATCGAGAAGCAAGTCTCTTTCTCTGGCCGTGAGGTTGCCTTTGCGAGCCTGCTTGCGCAGTCCGCGCAAAAGGGCTCGGCTTCTTCTGTCTCTTTTTGCCATACGGCAAATATAGTACTATTGTTTTTACCCAGTAGAGGCCACCCCCGCCCTAAACTTCCTGATGTATTCGTCAGGATCCAGGTTTGTCCCTGGGGGCTTGTACTTGGCTCCGTCTCTTCTAGCCGCATAGTAGTTGCGAGCACCCTGCCGACCCAAGTAATTGGTCAAAGCAGCTACCTCCTCCAGCGAGTGATCCCAAGAATCACCGAGCTGGGGGGCATACTCCTCAGTAAGCTCCACAGCATTCCGCATCAAAGACGGTCCACCGATTCCATCGTTCACCCTGATGTTGAAGATCTCCTCCTGCTTCTCAATATCCTTAGAGAACTTCTCTCTATCGTACCCTTTCAGTTCTGGCATGTTCTTTACCTCGTTCCACAGCTGACCGTACATACCTGTAGCGGAGCTTTTTGGGTTCATCATAAGAACACCCCCAAGAGACTCTGCCATACTGATGCCGCGCTTCAGCACATCAAGATCCAAACCGTCTTTCTCACTGTGGTATTCGCTCCAACCCTCAGGGACGAGATCAAGTGACTCTGTATACTCGTAGCCTTCGGGGGCTACCGCATTGTCTGGGTACGCCCCGAAGAAAGCAGTACCCGCCTTAGGAGGATCCTTCCTCATCATCTGGGTACCAGAAGACCGATTCTTATTTAGTTGTGGCATGTAACCTCCAGAACTCATTTCTTTTTCTTTCCAGCTCCCCTCGCCAAAGCTTATGGCCTCTTCTTTGTTTTCGCCAAAGTCTATGACCTCCCCGCGTTTCTTTGCCTCCTCATACACGGGCATCCAGTCTCCCTTCTTGTGCTGCTCAGACATATCTACCCACGTACCGTCTGGATCTTGGAAAAGAGTGGGGAAGGCAAACCAGTTTTTACCGTCTAATGTTTCTGCAGCGTACAAATGCGTAGACTCACCCACTGGTTCAGTCGTATAAACAAGACCCCGATCGTCAAATCCAGGAATGTTCCCGTAGTTTACTCTAACGCCCTGTCTTGAGGCTGGCTTCTTCTTTAGTTGTGGCATAGGTACAGCTATCCTGTATTTAACAGTTATATCTTGATTGACTTCGTTTGGGTGCCTCCCAAGCACCCATACTTGATATCGCGAAGGTATAACAGAAATCTTTAAAAGTCAAGATTGAACGACTAGTTAAACTAGTGAACCGCAACGTGCTGTAACCGAATAGCTTAGCGCTTCACCGCTGTGGAAAGCGGATCGCGCCTCGCCGAAAAAAAACGCCAGAAATACGTATGGTGGGGATTATATGTATCATGTGAGGACCAGTTGCCCTCAGAAAACTCGTTTTCTGAACCCCCCTCCCCTCGACATACTCGAAGAGTATGAGTCACTTTTTGACGTCAATCCCTTGACAGACAGGTCTTTAGACCTGTAGCCTTAAAGCTACGCTTTAAGAGGAGACCGCCGCTAAAAGGCCGCAGGTTGTTCCTCTGCATAATGCGTTGACA
>MDSZ01238041.1_pt1 | contig 15578 bp, 14 predicted proteins | sample 811201 | NCBI WGS metagenome assembly MDSZ01 (sample SAMN05326647, study PRJNA326480) | marine metagenome | isolation source: seawater | place: Indian Ocean: North | collected 2010
CGTTGATAGGCTGGATGTGGAAGCGCAGTAATGCGTGCAGCTGACCAGTACTAATAGCTCAATTGGCTTGATTTATGCACTGAAAAAAATTTTTACAAATTTTATAACCAAATTTGTTGTTATATGTCCATAGTAGGTATTAATTATATGTATTAAAAAATACTAAAACAAAAATGAAAAAAAAAAAAATACTTCATTTTATTGAAGAAAGAATCCCCAAAGTTCTCATTCGCAGTATCAAGAGTAGAATAAAAAAAAGATACATTTATGATTGTGTTTATTACACTTCTAAAAAAAAAATGATTGAAAAAAAAATGTCTACAGCTGATGCTGTTTTTTTTACACCAGGTAGATTTTTATCAGATGAAATAATTTCCAAGGCAAAAAATGCAAAAATCTTTCAACTTTGGAGCTCAGGTTTTGAAAAATTTAATTTTCAGGCTGCAAAAAAACATAGAATAATACTATCAAATAATGGGGGAGAAAATTCTACATCAGTATCAGAACACACTCTTTTATTGATGTTAGGCGTTTTGAGAAAAGTTATTTCATTTAACAAAATTGCGATTTCCGGAAATTGGAAAGGCAATAGTCATGGAACTGATCTATTTGAGCTTAAAAATAAATGTATTGGAATTATCGGTTTTGGTAACATAGGCAGAAAAGTAGCAAAATTGTGTAATGCATTTGATGCAAAAGTATTTTATTATGACACTAAAAAAATTAGTAAAAATCTTGAAAAAAAATTAAATGTAAAATATTTAAATAAAACAAACTTATTAAAAAAAGCTGACATAATTACATTGCACTTACATCTTAATGAAAAAACAAAAAATTTTTTGTCAGATAAGGAATTTAAATATATGAAAAAGAATGTTTTTTTAGTTAACGTCTCGAGGGCTCAGTTGATAAATTATAAGAGTCTACTTAAAAATTTAAAAAATAGAAAAATTGCAGGACTTGCAATGGATGTTTTTTATCAAGAGCCCAATAATCCTAAAGATCCGATTTTTAAATTTAAAGATATTTTATTTACGCCTCATACAGCTGGTTCAACATGGGATACTTATATGAGGGTTATTGATAATTGTTTAAAGAATATTGATCAGGCTCTCACAAATAAAAAAATTTTATGGCAGGTAAATTGATGGTTGAATTTAAATCCCCCAAAAAGAAGTTATTTATATTTGAGCTAGCAAACAATCATAATGGAAATTTTGATAATGCTATCAAATTAATTAAAAGTATTGAGAATTTAAAAAATTTCAATAATTTAGAATATGCAGTAAAGCTTCAATATAGAGACCTTCCTTCTTTTCTGTATAAAAAAAAAGTAAAAAACAAGCATGTTGACAGATTTAACTCTACTAAATTATCAAAAAATATTTTTGAAAAAATTTGTAAGAGAATTAAAAAAAAATTTAAACTTGTAATAACACCTTTTGATGAAAAATCTGTCAAATTGGCAATAAATCACAAAGTTGATATTTTAAAAATTGCAAGCTGCAGTAATACCGACTGGCCACTTATTGAAAAGATAGCAAGCACAAAAAAACCAGTGATTTGTTCAACTGGCGGTTTAGATCTTGATGGGATTGATAATATTTATAGTTTTTTCACACATAAAAAAATACCTCTGACTTTGTTGCATTGTGTAAGTATTTATCCAACAAAAAATTCAAAGTCTTTTAATTTGAATTTTATACGTAAAATGAAAAATAGATATCCAGATGCGCTTATTGGGTATTCGGGTCATGAAGAAGAAGATAATTATTTACCAGTAATAACCTCATCTTCATTAGGTGCAGAGGTTTTTGAGAGACACTATTCGATATTTGATAATAGAAATCAATATTCTATAGATCAAAAGCATATCAAAAAATTGTTAGAAAATTTAAGTGAAAATATCAGCATGCTTGGAAATTATATAAAAAATATTTCATCACAAGAATTAGAAAGTCTCAATATTTTAAGAAGAGGAGTATTTGTTAAAAAAAATATTTCAAAAAATAATATAAAAAATAATTTTTACTATGCTTTTCCAAAAATAAAAAAAACACAATTAGAACCAGGTTTTACTAATAAAGATATTGTTTATGGAAAACAAAAATTTAAAAAAGATGAACCTTTGATTGGAGAGATTAAAGAGACAAAACAAAATCAAATAAGAAAATATGTACATAGATACAAGTCAATGTTTACAGAGTCCAATGTCACAGTTTCAAATGAAAAAAGAATTGAGTTGTCTCATCATTATGGGTTAGAAAATTTGGAAAAAACTGGCGCAATGTTGATTACAGTTATAAATAGTAATGAATATTGTAAAAAACTAATTGCAATTTTTCCTGGTCAAAATCATCCTACACATAGACATTTTAAAAAAGTTGAAACTTTTCATTTATTATCAGGTGATTTAACAGTTGTCATAAATTCAAAAGTGACTGTAATGAAACCAGGAGATAAATTGAATGTTTATAGAAATGAATGGCACTCTTTTTCATCTAAAGAAGGGGCAATATTTGAGGAAATTTCAACAGAAGCATTGAGTTATGATTCTGAATATAAAGAAAAAAAAATTAACAAACTAGATACGACTCAAAGAAAAACTTTAGTTCCAGTTTGGTAATATAAGAACAATCGTATATATATTAATTAATTTTATTTGCAATGAATTTAAATCAAAATTGGCAGTTCGATGTTTTGAACATTTACAACTATAATCAATTCGGAAATTTAGAGCATTATTTTAATTTTATAAAAAAAAATCACAAAAAAATTGATGGAGATCTGTTAGAAGCTGGCGTTTTTAATGGTAGGTCGTTATTAGGAACCGCACTATTATTAAAAGAATTGGGATCAAAAAAAAAAGTTTATGGCTATGATAGTTGGGAGGGTTTTCCTAAAAATTCATATTCAGTTTACGATGATTTTAATAACTGGAAAAGATTATTAAAAAAAAAAGTATCACTAAAAAACACTACAATTATGTAATGCAAAATTTAAAATTTAGGTCCTTGATTTTGAATAAAAAAATAAAAAAATTAAATCCTCAAAATATCTCAAGTTCATTAAATTTTTCTGGAGCAAATTATCAAGCATTGAAAAAAAAAATTAAACTTCTTAAATTAGATAATATTGTTCTTATAAAAGGAAATTTTGATAATACTATGAAAAAAATTTTTTCCAAAAAAATATTTTCAGTTTTAATTGATGCTGATTTATATAAAAGTTATAAGACAGTTTTTAATTTTGTTTGGAAAAAAATAGAAAAAAACGGAATAATTTATTTAGATGAATATTATTCTTTAAAATTTCCTGGGGCTAAAATAGCAACTGACGAAATCTGTAATGACCACAACATAAAAGTTAATAAATTTAAACAAATCAAAGGTGATTTTGAAAGATGGTATTTAAAAAAGTGAAATGAAATTTGAAAATATTTTAATTAATAAAAAAATAAGAAATTTAACATTAAAAACAGTTTCTCTCTTTTTTATTAATTCTTTGTTCGAATTAGTGGGTTTGTCTCTTATACCACTATTTTTAAGTATTTTAGTTGATAACTATGTTTTGATTAACAAAATACCATTGGAAAGTATAAAAAATTTTATTTTAAGTTTAGACAAGCAAAATTTTATATATTTTTTTTCAATGTTTATCTTAGTTTTCTTTTTTATAAAATCATTATTAAAAATAATTAACACTTATCTTGAGGCATTGGTTTATAAAAAAATATATGAATTGAATTCTAAAAAACTATATCAGGGTTATATTGATATGCCTTTTATAAATTTTTTTGACTCAACTCCTTCAGTATTAACAAGAAATATTGTTCAAGAACTCGAGCAATATATAAGACTTTATACTTATAAATTGTCAATTGTTAGAGAAGCATTTTTGCTAATTTTTTTATTGATAGCCTCATTTTATGTAAATTTAATAGTTTCTACTTTTGCTGTATTAATTTTCTCTACACTTTCGATTATATTTTATTTGATTTTTAAAAAAAAGATTAAAAACAAAGGTAATACTTCACTTAAAATTAGAGAAGATTTAGTGAAAAACTTAAATCAAGACTTTAATATGGTTAATCAAATTAAATTGTTTAGGTTAGGTGAAATAACAACCGATAAAATAGAAAATTTAATTGAAAAAAATGAGAGTATAAAACTTTTTTTTAACATAATAAATCAATTACCAAGAATATTTTTTGAAATAATGATTGTAATTGGTTTCTTGTTTGTATTTTTTTACTTAAATAATGATCAAAAATTGAATTTTACTCTAGTACCATCGCTACTTTTTAACACATTAATATTTATAAGGTTGGTGCCTTCTTTTATAGCTTTGACCAAGGGTGTTTCAAGATTAGATTTCTTTAAACCTTCTAAAAAATTAATAGAAAATGAACTAAAAATATTCAATCAAAATAAAGAGAGTTTAAAAAGTAAAAAAATAATTTCTAGATTTTCAAAAAAAATTCAACTTAAAGATATATCCTTAGATATTAAAAATAAAAATATTTTAAAAAACATAAATTTTACAATTGATCATAACTCCTCAATAGCTATTTTAGGTCCATCTGGCTCAGGTAAATCAACATTATTAAATTTAATATTGGGATTATTAGATCCAAATAAAGGAAAAATTATTATAGACGACAACGAACTCAAACAAAATGAGCGATGGTTTCCCGAAGTCTCCTATGTGCCTCAGGATATTTATTTAAAAGATGATACTATTAATAACAATATAATTAACTTTTCTTTTAAAAATAAAGATAATATCAACAATAAAAACAGGTTAAAGGAAATTTTAAAAATTTGTGGTCTTGATTATTTAGAAAATAAAAAAGATATAAATTTAGAAGATTTTAAAATTGGAGACAGGGGCTCAAAAATATCTGGCGGTGAAAAACAAAAAATTGCACTTGCTAGAGCAATATACTCAGATAAAAATTTTTTAATATTAGATGAAGGAACAAGTTCTTTAGACGAAATATCCCAAAATCAAATAAAATTTATTTTGGATAGTTATAAAGGAAAAAAAACCATAATTTTTGTTACACATAGAGAGTCAATTATATCAAATTTCGATAAAATCCTTAAGTTAGATAAGGGTCAAATGTTAAGTGAGAAATAATTTAAATGATAGTTAATAAGTTAATTAGTTATTTGACAAATAAAAAAAAAGATAAAATTAAAATTGATTATCCTATAATTAATAAATCTTCTAAAAAAAAAATATTAGTTGCAAATATAATAAGTGGACATAGGTTTTGTTCGATAATAGAGACTTCAATTGCTATGGCTTTAAAATTGAGGGGACATGATGTTTCTTTCTTGCAATGTGATAAAGCCCTAGATGCTTGTGTCATGTGTATAGCTGATGATTTTAAAAATAATGATGAATTTTTAGAAAAAGGAGCAAAAAAAATATGCAGTCATTGTTGGGATACTAGAAAAAATATTTTTTTCGATACACTACTACCAGTAAAAAAAATAAGTAATTATATCTCTAAAAAAGAAATTGAAGGAGTTCATAAATTTTTTGATAATACTCCATTAAATAAATTAAATAAAAGTTTCAAGTTTAAAAATATTAATATAGGCGACCAATCGATAGCTGGATGCATAAGGTACTTAGGTAAGTCAATCGTAAAAACAAAAAAAGAAAATTTAATAAAAAAAAAATATTTTGTTTCATCTGCAATTCTAGTTATTGCTTTAAAAAGATTATTTAAAACTGAAAAATTTGATACAATTTTTTTTAATCATGGAATTTATGTTCCACACGGTATTGTCATTAATGTTGCCAAAAGTGAAAAGATAAGATTGGTATGTTATGGTAAAGGTTACAGAACAAATACTCTTATTTTTGATAGAGATGAAACATATCACAAAACAATGATCGATGAAGATACCTCAATTTGGAAAAAAACTAATCTCATATCTGAATACAAAAAAAAATTATTAACTTATTTAAAAAGTAGAAGAAAAGGTACCAATGATTGGACAACATATTTAGATAATCCTAAAAAAAATTCTAAATTAATAAATAAATTTAAAGAAAAACCTGTTATCTTAATATTAACAAATGTTGATTGGGACGCCCAAATTTATTACAAAAATAATATTTTCAAAAATATGCATGATTGGATTATTTTTACAATTAAATATTTTGTAAAAAGGAATGATTTAAATATTATAGTTAGGATACATCCTGCTGAATTATCTGGCACAGTACCATCAAAACTTAAAGTTAATGATGTAATTTTAAATCACTTTAAAAAACTACCTGAAAACATAACTATTATAAAGCCTGATGATAAATTAAGTACATATGATTTAGCAAAAATAGCTGATTGTGCTATCGTTTATGGAACAAAAATGGGAGTAGAATTGTCACCATTTGGCTTACATACAATTGTTTGTGGAGAAGCTTGGATTAAAAATAAAGGAATAACAATAGATATAAAGAGTAAAAATAATTATCGTAATATTCTAAATAAATTACCTTTTAAAAAGAAATTAACCAAAAGTAAGATTTTATTGGCTCAAAAATATGCTTATTATTATTTTTTTAGAAAAATGATAAAAATTAATTTTATAAAAAAAATTAAAAAATATCCATTTTATGTTTATAATTACCAGCATATTAACAAATTAAGGCCTGGTAGGGACAAGGGTTTAGATATTATTTGTGATGGTATTGTGGATAAAAACGTAAAATTTTTAAATGAAAATAATTAATTATTTAAATTATAGAGTTTCAAGTTTTTTGTATCTTTTAAGATATATATTCTTAAATCTCCCTCAACATTTTTTTTATTTAATTAGTTCAAAAAAAAAAAATTCCATTGAAGACCAAATCATTGATAACCTAAACAATAATGGATACCATATATGTAAATTAGATGATATTTTTCAAAATGGTGAGTCAAAACATTATTTAGATAAATTTCATGATATTACGACTGAAGGTTATAAATCCGAAATTTTTAAAAAAAAACATGAACAATACATTCAAAATTTTGATAAATCTGGAAAGCACTATATTTTTAAATTTATAGATAATTTATCACAAAATACTTTATCAAAAAATCATCCTCTAATAGAATTTGGCACATCTGAAAAAATTTTGAATATCATTAATGGTTATTTTAAATTACACTCCAAATTACAAGGAACAGAAATTTGGCACACTTTCTTCTCTGACAAAAAAAATCAGTTAATGAATGCACAAAGATGGCATAGAGATAGATGTGATTTAAATATAATAAAAATTTATTTATATCTAAACGATGTTGATGAAGAAAATGGTGCAATGGATTTTATCCCAAATTCCTTAAGAAATAAGAAATATCAAAATTTATCTAAATTCTCTTTTGGAAATATTGAGCCTTGGAAAGTTTATCCAAATGACCATCGAATAAATAATTTGGATAAAAAAGAAATTATTAAATTTATTGGAAAAAAAGGTACAATAGTATTTGTTAATACCGTAGGATTGCACAGAGGAGGAAGAGCTTTAAAAAAAGAAAGATTATTTTGTATGTGGAGCTATGTTACACCTGCCTCTCTATCCAGAAAAAAAAAATTTAATTTAGCTAATGATTTTAAATTTGATTTGTCAAAACCTGGCAATTATGCTTTAAAATAATTTTACCACCACTAAAAAAAAATAAATCAATTTCAAAATTTTTTTTTATAAATATCTAGTTCATGTTTTTTCGAGAAAACATCAATCAAACCATCTGGATCAAGATTAATTATTCTATTACTTCTAAATAATTCGTATGATTTAAATATTTCGTGAAAATACAACAACATATCAGAAATCGATTTTCCAGTTTTATTTAAATGGTATTTCTTATCATCATCGTAAAAGTGTCTGTTAATTTGTAGAATACGATTTTCTTTATCAACTTTGATATTATTCCAATGATTATTATCAAAGCCACAAATATAAATATTTTTATAACCCATATATATACAAGCTGATAAAGCTTTGATTCCCGAAATTGAATTATAATTATATGTTTTTGTTATATCAGAAAAATTATCTGTTGAACTCGAAAAAAAATTATTGAAATATAAAACATTTAACTCTTTTGAGACATCATCATTGATATAGTTAACTGGAATAAAAGTTTTTACTCCTAGTTTACTTAATTTATTTAAAGTTTCTCTATAATTTTTTTTTTCATTATCAGAAATGTCGGTTTTTTCTGGAATAATTGTTCTTTTATCAGACAGTAAATAATAATCAGGTATAAGATTATTAGATAAATCAGACTCAAAATAACCCCCGACAGAAAATATTTCAAAATTGTTTTTTTTTATTGTTAAAATCTTTTTATAATCAATTAGATTCATTGAAATACCTGTTCCAAGTAAAAAAACGCTATAATCATTCTTTGAATTTTTTAATTTATGTGTTTCTCTAAAGTATTTTCCATATTTCAATGAAATTTTAAAATTTAAATAATTTTTTATAATCAAATTTTTCATACTATTATCTATCTTATTTTTTCTAAAATTTTTATATAATTAATTGCAAAAATTTTAAATTCTTTATTATTTCTTTTTAAAAGTAAGTTATAATTTTTTTTTGGATATTTTTTTTTGCTTTTATTTTTTTTCTTAAGTATTTTTGAAAGATTTTTAAAATTTTTAATGTCAAAAAATTCACCTTTTTTTTTCAATTGTTCCTTATGAACTTCTATATTTGAGGCCAAAACCTTTGTATTTAATGATTTTGCCTCTTCTACAGCAGTATTCCAGCCCTCAGATTTTGAGGGATTAATTAGATAATTTGCATTTAAAATTAAATTCAATTGCTCGTTTCTTGAGATAATTCCTAATATTTTAAAATTTTCAATTTTATTTTTTTTAATTCTATTAATTAGGTCGTGATAATATTTGCTTGATCTCCAATCAAGCTTTGCGCCTGTAGATAAAATAGTAGGGTGTAGATTATTCTTTTTTAAATCTACCAAAGAGTCAATAACTAAATCATAATTTTTATGTATCCAAAATTGATTTGAAATTAAAAAATAATTTTTAAATTTTTTATATAAATTTCCTTTAGGTTTTTTATTCGGAAGTTTATTAATGAAATTTAAAATTTTAGTTTTGTCATGAGCTTTTGGATATTTTTTTATAAATTCATCCCTTATAGTTTTACAACTAAATAAAATTATATTGGAATGATAAAGTGAAATTAATCTCTCAAATGTTCTTTTTAATTTTTGTTTAAAAGTGAATAATTCTTTTAAATTTAAATCTTGCATGTCTGGTATCCAATAAATAGATTTTATTTTAGAGTTCTTCCCTAAAGGATAGGCATGCGAAAGAATATCAATATTATGTTTTTTTAATATATTTTCAAAAATAAAATCTCTTTTTAAAAGAATTAGGCAAATAAATCTGATATAATTTATTAAGATATTAATTTTTTTACTTGGATCCAAAATCTTTAAATAAACTATTTTATGTTTTAGAAAAGCAGGATTTAATTTATTTTTATCTATACCAGTAAAAATAACAATCTTATTTTTAGAATATTTGATTAAACCCTCAAATAAATTATTAAAATAATTACTTCCACCCAACCAACGATTATGACTAAAATTTATTACAAATCCAATTTTTTTTTTCATTTTTTATAAAGATTTATTAAAATAGTTTTTTTTAAACCATCTTAAATATAAATTTAATTCTTTATTAAATTTTCTTTTTGGTTTCCAATTGTAGTGTCTTTTAATTTTTTTATTTAAAGAAATAAAATTTCTGGACTCCGATATATGCTGGTTTTTAATAAATATTATTTTATCTTTATATAAAAAATATTTTTTTATTTTATTAATTATTTTGTCAATCCTCATACCTTTACCAGAGCCGACATTATATATTTGATTTGAAGTGACTTTTTTATCATTAATGATTTTAAATATTAATGATAAAAAATCTTTAATATTTAAAAAATCTCTTATTTGTTTTCCATTACCCAAAAATTGAGTTTTCCTGTAATTAATTTTCTTACAAGCATCCCAAATTATCTGCTTTTTTAATCCTATTCCGTAAATAGAAAAAATTCTTAATATTATAATTTGATTTTTTTTTATTTTTAAAAGCTCTTTTTCAGAAAGAAGCTTAAATTTACCATAATAAGATGATGGAAAAACTTTATCTTCTTCATGAATTTTATAGTTATTTTTTTTTGCATAAACAGCTTGGCTTGAAAAAAAAATAATCTTAGAATTTATTAATTTAGTTTTTTTGATAAAGTTTATTAGATGCATTGTGCTCAATAAATTTTTTTTGTAATAATCGTTTTTATTAAATCTATTATTTCCCAATAAGCCAGAGCCTGCTGCATGTAAGATAATTTGAGGTTTGAATTTTTTTTTAATTAATTTTCGATATATCTTATTACTATTTTTTCTATTAATAGTTTGAATTTGATATTTTTTTTCTCTAAGTAATTTGATGATATTTTTTGCAATATACCCATTCGCACCAGTAATAAGAATTTTCAAATTATACCTCTTCAAACTTAAGATCTGATATAATTTCTTTTTCTTTTTGTGAACTTAAGTATATTTTTTTATAATCTTTATCTCTAGATTCTCTAAACTTTCTATCAAAGTAACCATCTTTAATATTTTTCTTTTTTATTTTATCATTTTGAAGATCACTTTTAATGAAAAAAGCATTATTTCCTGCACTATTACATCCCACAAAGACATAGCCCTTTCGTTCTGCAAGCTTATTTATGGCCAATAATGATGCTCCATAATAGATATTTGAATGATGAGCCTTTGTTCTATTAAAATTTTTTTTATAGGGAACTACTAATGATTTATCGATCCCAAGGATGGAATTATACTCAATTATAACAATACTAGGATCAACTGAATTTATTACTTCCCAAATCCAGTAATCATTTCCGTCGATATCTATTGATAACAATCCAATTTTTTTTATTGAAAGATTATTTTCAAGAATGATATTGATATTATCCCTATCTATAAATTCACAAACTGCTTTTAAGGTATATTGCCAGTAAATTGGATCTCTTTTAATTTCCTCAATGTTTTTTTTTGAATTATCAATAATTAAACCAGTCCAATTAGAGTTTTTAAGTAAGAATCTTGTATTGGACTCTTTATAATTCTCTACACCAAACTCTACAAATACTTCATTTTCAATATGTAGATTTTTTATCAAATAATTAATTATTCCATCCTCTCCCCACTGAGAGAAAACTTTAAATTCATAATCGTTAATATTTGAAGAATTGATTTTTGTTGAATTAATATCTAAAAGTTTTCCTAATTGCATTTTCATTTCTTCGTAATCTAAGTCGGAATTAGAATTATTTAATTTGAATAATTTATTTAATAATTTCAAAATTTTCATTATAGTTATCTTTTAAATCATCATTCTTTAAATATAAATACTTTTGAAAAATTAATTTAAATTTTATAAATTTTTTTCCAGATTTCAGCATGATTTTTTCCAAGTAAAGTTCCATCTGCATTACAATCCAAACAAGGTTTGTCGCATCTTTTTCCTTTAAGTAAATTTTTTCTAAATTTGTTCATTGATGCACTTACCCATATATCAAAAATGTCTTGTTGCATCATATTTCCCATTGAATGTCTTCTTTGCCAATCTTGAGGACAAAGAAATACATCACCATTCCAATCAATCAAAAATTGATAAGTAGGATAGTAACATATTGAATGTACTTTAGTGTCCAATTGATTTCCAATATTTATAGTTCCAGTTCTATTGGTTAATTTTACACCGAAATTTTGTGAGTCGTCGTACCATCTATCTCTCAATATAACAAAATCCTCAGGTATCTTTGCTTTTTGGATAATAGATTTGAACATATCTATTTGTTCAGGACCATCATACATACTTATTAAACATCTACCTGCTTTAGCGTCATATAATTTTTTTAGTAATTTAGGACTTAGAACATCACCATTAGTGACTATCTCAACATTACAAACTTTCGATAATTTTTTTACAATATATTCTATATCTTTATGTAATAGTGGTTCGCCGTAGCCACATAAAGCGATAGATCCATTATATTTAATTTTTTTTAGTTCACTTGAAAGTTTATCTATTAGTTTTCTGCTCATTTTTTGATATGTATCTGGAGCAACTGAGGGATCTGATTTAGGACAAAAAACGCAGGATCTATTACATACATCAATTAAACTTAATTCAATCCAAGTAGGTAAAGGAATATTTTTATAAAACCTAATTCCTTCATCAACAATCATTGATCTTCTTTTTAAGTTTTTTAAAATTGTTTGTTTGGGATCTAAATCTATAGGTGGCCTGTTATGTCCTGTTTTATTCATAATATCTATTAAAGTAGCGTTTTATCTAATTTTTTTTTTGATTTATCATGTTTCATAAGTTCATATTTTAGCTCATCATATTCTTCTATCTTTTTTTTCATAAAATTAATTGTTAGTTTTGTTTTTAAAGTCACACCTTTAGGTGTAAGTATATAAAAATAATTATTTTTTGATTTAGGATTAAATCTGTTTTTATTATCTCGAAAATTTTTTATCTTTACTAGTCCCTTTTTTTTTAGGGAATTTATACAATAATTTAATTTACCTAGACTAATTCCCAAATTTGTTGATAAGGATCTTTGAGAGGCCTTAGGATCATTATTAATTTTTCTTAAAATATCTAAGTATTCTTGATTTTTTTTCATATGTTCATTTTATGAACACACTAGTGTTCAAATATTGAACTGTAAAGTAAAAGATATACTTGTATTTAATTAACAACTAATTAGTATAGTTTAATAACAACATTTCTTTAAAAAATGTCAAAAAATATATTAAACGAGGGATATAACAATAATACTGAATTATTTAATTCTGGAAAAGGCTCAAATATTTTCATTGGCAGTAAAGCCTATATTGATTTGTCAATGTGTGCAGGATCTTTATTGTTGGGTCATAATCATAACATATTTAAAAATAGTATCAAAAAGTTAGGGACAAAAAATATCTCAAATTTGGCTGCACCAAATATAAATGCAGAAAAATTTTCAATAAATATAAAAAGAATTGTTAAGAATTCACATAAAATAATTTTTTGTAATTCAGGTACGGAGGCAATAATAAAATCTTTAAGAATCTCTAGGGCGATTAATAAAAAGAAAAAAATTGTTTTAGTTTCTGGAGGTTGGCATGGTTCTGTGGATCAACTTTTATTTAAGTCAAATAAAAAATTACAACCAATTGATTTATCTTCTGGATTAAAAACTGAAGAAAAAAAAAACCTTATATTTATACCATATAAAGATATCTTGAAATCAAAGCAAATATTAAAAAAAAATAAAAAAAAAATTAATTCTGTAGTTATTGAACCCATACAGGGAAGTTTGCCTAACTCTGATGTTAATGAATATTTACAATTTTTAAAATTGTATTGTAAGAAAAATAATATTAATCTAATTTTTGACGAAATGATAACAGGTTTAAGATCAGATTTATCAACCATTCAAGAATTATATAATATTGATGCAGATATAAGTATTTTTGGAAAATGTTTTGGTGCTGGCCTTCCATTAGGTTTTATTTCAATTAATAAAAAAACATATAAAAAAATAAATAAATTAAAAAATAAAATTTTTTTTGGAGGTACTTTTTCTGGAAATTCAATAACTTCATTTATAGGTAACAGTGTATTAAATTATATTATAAAAAATGATAAAAAAATTTTTAAAAAATTGGATTATATTTCAAAATTTTTTGAACTAGAAATGAATAAATTTTTTGAAAAAAATAATCTTGATTTAAAAATATATAGGTTTAAATCAATGTTGAGATTAGTTTATACAAAAAAAAACATTAAAGATAGAGTTGGAAGAGATTTTTTAGAAATGAGGAAAAATTTTTCTATTTCAGGTTTCAAAAAATATATTAAAAATCAAGGTATATATCTCCCAAGCAGTGGAATAATTTTTTTCTCCTATGCTCATAGCAAAAAACAAGTAGATTATATTATTGATAAATTTAAATTGGGCTCTTTAAAGTTTTTTGGAAAAAATTAGATGTTTTGGAAAAAAGTTAAAGTTAAAAAATATAAAACTATAAAACAACTTTTAAAAGTATATGATAAAAAATATTATCTTAGTGTTTGGATAAAGGATATCTTTAAAAAATTTAAGGATGTAAATTTTAACAATCAAGAAATTGAAATTCATAGAGTTAAACTTAAAAATTTAGGTTTCAAAAAACCAACCACACTCAATAAAGTATATGAAGCATTTAGAAAAAAAGGTTATAAACCAATAGATCCAAAAGTAGCTGTATACCTCAGAGAACTTTATAGAAATCAACCAACTGGAGAATGGTTAAGAATAGCCGTTCCATTTAAATCAATGATAGATAGTGATGGGGTTCCCCATCTTCCTAAGTTAGGGAGCGCTCTAGGTAAATTGTTTATAGAAACTTACTGGTCCTATCCAGGAGCAATATTTCATCCCCACAATGATTTTTTAGTTGAAAAAAATGGTTTAAAAAATAAAAAAAAAATTAAGTAGTGATTTTTATAAATACATCAGAAAATATAAAAATAAATATTCATTATAATTTATTTACAATTGATTATCGTCAAATTTTAAAGAAAGCTTAAATGATCTTAAATAAACTATATTTTACTAGATGCAAAAAATCGTTTTCTAATAGAATTTCAGTATCACCCATGTGCCAATATTCTGCAACAAATGGTATTCCAACAGATTGGCATTACAGGCACTTATCAAACTTACTAATTTCTGGAGCGGGACTTTTAATGATCGAGTCTACAGCAGTAACAAGTAAAGGAAAAATTTCGAAAAAAGATCTATGTATTGAGACAAAAAAACAAAAAAATGAATTTAAAAGATTGGTTAAATACTTAAAAAAGCAAGATAATACACCAATAGGAATTCAATTATCTCACTCTGGAAGAAAGGGCTCTAGTCAAATTCCCTCGATAAAATCAAATACACCATTAAAAAATAAGGAGTCTTGGAAAACTGTTTCTTCCTCAAATCTATCTAAAGATTTAGGATGGCCTAAGCCAAAACAATTGAGCATTAAAGGTATTGAAAAAATAAAAAAAAAATTTGAAAATTCAATTAAAAATTCTCTTTATGCAAATTTTGATATATTAGAATTGCATATGGCACATGGTTATTTATTGCATCAATTTTTGTCACCAATTTGCAATAATCGAACTGATAGTTATGGTGGAAATAAATTTAAGCGATTTAGATTGGCATTGGAAATAGCTAAAATTGCTAGAAAAATTTGGCCTAAAAACAAAATACTTGGAGCAAGAATTACTGGTAATGATCATCTTAAGTCTGGAATTAGTACTAAGGAAGCAGTAGAATTTTGTTCAGAACTAGAAAAGATAGGCTTTGATTACGTTTGTGTAAGTTCTGGTGGAATTATTACTAAAACAAACATGAAACAAAAAAAATTTTTTAGATTAGATTTTGCAAAAGAAATTAAGAAAAAAACTAATTTAAAAGTTGGA
>MDSZ01040016.1_pt1 | contig 15576 bp, 11 predicted proteins | sample 811201 | NCBI WGS metagenome assembly MDSZ01 (sample SAMN05326647, study PRJNA326480) | marine metagenome | isolation source: seawater | place: Indian Ocean: North | collected 2010
GAACAAGTAGAACAAGTAGAACAAGTAGAACAAGAACAAGAACAAGCAGAACAAGCAAGGGCAGAACAAGCAGAACAAGCAGAACAAGCAGAACAAGCAGAACAAGCAGAACAAGCAGAACAAGCAGAACAAGTAGATAATGATATTCAAAATGAAATAGATAATGATTCCGGTAATGAATCCGATAATGAATCCGATAATGATTCCGGTAATGAATCTGATAATTCAACTTCATCAAACAAGTTCTCACCTGCTGTAAAAGATAAAGCAAAAGAACAACAACCCAGAGATCAATTAACAGGAATTACAAATAAACGCTTTGGACGTGCGGCCGTATATGACTTTGATCATTTTCCAATTGATAGAGCACTTGGAGGACCAGGAACTTTAGAAAATTGTTCTGTTAAGAATGTAATATCTCATAGAATAAGGACAAAAGATCCAGAATATCATCAAGAATTAATTAGTTCACCTGAATCTATTGGAAAATTTAGAATAGATCTGATAGAAGATATTATTAAAGGAACAAAAGAACAAAATATACCGATTCCTGTTGAAGAAAAAATGCGTCTTGCAGCGATGTTAATGTCATAAATAATATAAAAATTTGTTCATATCTTTAAAAAAATTTTTTATGTAAATTTGATTTATTTAAACAAATAATACTAAACAAATATTAAAGATGGTCAAAGTTATGCTCGCAAAGAACTATGAAAAAGGAATGCCCGGTTCTAAAAAAGACGACTCAAAATTCAAAAAACCACCGATCGGTTGGAAAGCATCAGAAAAGTTCGATGGATACCGAGCATTGTTCTGTTATGATAAAAATGGAAATCCTGTTTTCTTTTCAAGAACTGGAAAACAATTCTTTGCTCCAGAATGGTTTTTACAAACGATGCCCCAACCAAAACTCTTAAAAGATAAAATTCTTGATGGTGAGTTGTGGGCAGGTAGGGAAAGATTTGAAAAAATGGGTACAGTTCGAAAGAAAGTACCTGTTCCAGAAGAATGGATTGATATTCAATATGTAGTATATGACATTACGAACAGTGATAAAGTTTTTAGAGATAGAATTCAAGATCTTAAGAAAATTGTACGCATTTCAACAGAACGTTGGGAACTTATGAAAAATGGTGAACATTATGAAATTGAATATCCTTACAATAATGTTCCATGTCCAATCCAATTTACACCTCAGAAAACGATTACATCAATCAAGAAAATGGAAGAATATTATAAATCAATCCTTGCTCAAGGTGGCGAAGGAATTATGATTAAGCATCCAGAATGTGCATATGAAGATGGGAGATCTTCAAATTTATTGAAATACAAACCATCTTTTGATTACGAAGCAAAGATTATTGGTTGGAAAAAGGGAAATGGTAAGTATAGAGGTAAGTTGGGTGGATTTATCTGTCAACGTCTCATAAATCATGATACATACATGACAGTAGACGAAGATGAAGATCATGAATTTACTTTGTCAGGGATGGATGATAGTATTCGAGAAAATTATGAAGAAACTCATCCTATAGGAACAATAATTACATTTGAATGTTCTGGTTTCACAGATAAGGGTGTTCCTCGTTTTGGTAGATATCTTCGTAAAAGAACAGATGTTGTTATTAAGGAACATGATTCAAATAGTTCACAAAAGTTGAAACAAATTATTTCAATCTTTGAACAAATTGAAACAACAATGAAAAACAATAAAGACTACTTCAAAGCAAAGGCATACGGAAAAGTTATTCCTGGTCTTAAGGAACTAGAAAAAGATACAGATTTGACAGAAGAAAATTATAATAAAATTCCTGGTCTTGGTAAGGGTCTAAAGGAAAAGATAAGAATGATTATTGATACGGGCACTTGTCCTGATTATGATTATATTTTGAAGCATAAAAACAGACTAGATTTGAAAGATTTATTTATGAAAATTCATGGAGTAGGTCCAAATTGTGCCGATAAATTGATTAGTCAGGGATTCAAATCTATAGAAGATCTTCGTAATTGTAAAGATATTAAGAAACATCTTAATGATGTTCAACTAATGGGTCTTAGATGGTATGATGATATTCAGGAAAGGATTCCTTTCAAAGAAATTCAAAAACATGAAAAATTGTTGAAAAAAGTTCTTAAAAAAGTTGATCCAAAGGCAGAATTGACTATATCTGGTTCTTATCGTCGAAAGAAACCAACTAGTGGAGATATAGATCTGCTTTTGAAATCTGAGAATGATGATACATATGATAGATTTATTGATAGTCTTAAAGATTCAGAATATTTGGTTGAAGATTTGGCAAGAGGTCCAAAGAAATATATGGGAATGTGTAAAGGGATAAATTCAAAGTGGTGTCGTAGAATTGATATTATGTATACTCCAGTAGAAGAATATCCTTTTGCGGTACTATATTTCACTGGATCTAAAGAATTTAATGTTAAAATGAGAAATTATCTCTTGGAGAATGGTTATACACTCAACGAACATGGTGTTGAATATACAGATAAAAATAAAAAATTTAAGAAAGTTTTTAATACAGAAAAAGATATATTTGATTATTTTAAATATGAATATGTTGAACCTCATCTACGGTGAATAACCCCCACCCCCTTTATCTGCGAAAGGTTTAAATCCGAATGCATCAGAAGCACCTAAAGTTACAGTACTTAAGGCTTTATTTGTGAATTGTTTCCCTGCTTTGATGGCAGATTTTCCTGTAAGACTATAATCATTTTTATTTTCTTTAATTGCCTTAAGTCCATCTCTTGTTAATTTTATCCCAGCATCTAATATATTTGAATCATATCCTGAAGTATCTATTATTACAATACCTGGTCCTGTTAATTTAACAAGAAATAAATCGAAACCAGTTGATGCTTTTATTTTTGCTAGTTCTTTTTTAGAATAATCTTCATTAAGTGGGACAATTTCATATTTTAACGTTGTCTCAAATGCTACAAACTGTCCTTTTTTAAGAAAGATTGATTCATTAACATCTAATTTTTTTACAACCGGGTTTCCGGTTGTTCTAATTAGAATATATGGATTCCCATCAGATATTTCTGGATAAACTTTCGCAAAAACAACACCTTCACCTATAATTCCACGTTTGATAGAATCTTTACCAATTTTAGAAATATCTATAATATTCCCTCCTTTTTGTTCTTTTAAAATATCCAATAATTCTCTATCTTCACTATTGGATTCATTATGCATTGTATTTTTAAATTCTTTATCTAGATTTTCAACTAAATATTCATTATATTCTTTATCTGATAATTTATTTATTTTGTCTACATAATCTAGATCGTGTGAATTTACTTTAGAAATCACTTTATCTTTCCATTTGGTCGCAGCAAGTTTTGCACTTTTGGGGAGAATGTGATGTTTATCTAAATCACCAGTCGGAACATATTCAAAAAGGATATTATTTACTCCAGGTGTCCCCGTATGTCCAGCATATCTTGAATGATTTATAATAAAAGGATGATAATTAAATTTTCTAAATAATAATGGAAATATTTTTTTACCACCTAATCCCAGTATTTGTTTATCACTTTTTGCTGTAAATTTTAATCTAAAACTATCTTGTTCTGTAAAATATCTTAATGGTACTTCTTTTATAACTTTTTTATCTAAAAACAAATCTGTTGAGATATTTATCTTTGGAGTTTTCCAAATAAAATATTTATCTTCACAAATTATAATTTCGTCTTTATTTAATAATAAATTTATTATACCTGATATTCCACCTTTAGCAGCAATTCCATAATCATCAGCATCAAATATTATATCCAAACCATCATTTTCCATTCCTAAAACAGTTTCAGGATTTGATTCTAATCTATGTTGAACTTTACTTTGCTGCATTGCTAATTGTTTTTTTTTCTCAACAAATCTTGTTTGTCTTTCTGCTAATTTTTGCTTTTCTAAATTGATTCTTAAACCTTTTCTAGCAAGTTCATTTTTTTTTTTATATATATTTTCACCTTCTATTGCAATAAATGATTTTAAATCATTCCTTTTTCTTTTTGTTTGTTTATCAAAATCTGGTATAGAATTTATAATTGTACCACCTTTCATGCTTTTTTTATTTCTTTTATTTTTCCTATTTTTTTTCGTTTTTTTCAATTGTTTCTTTGTTTGTTTCCTTGATTGTTTTCTTGATTGTTTTCTTGATTTTTTTCTTGATTTTTTAGTATATTTTATTTTTTTCATACTATATATAATATGTATATTTTATTCTACTTTGAGGTTAAATCTAGGTTTTTGTAATGAACCATTTGGTAGATTATCAGTCTTTCTTTTACTAATTGATAAACCAAATTTAGATTTCTCCTGCCAGTGCATAAATGCCTCCTTAACAGATTTTTTATCTGGTCTATTTTTTTCTTCTTGTTCATTACACCATTCTGAAAATTCAGCATAAATATTATCAAATTCTGTTGGAGCAAATTCATTTACACCAATTGTAATATTTTCTGCCTCTACACAGCAATCACTAATAAATTGACCAATAAGATCATTTGAATTACGATAATCATTTGTCTTTTCAAGGACAGCATCTGGTATAACAATTTTATTTTCAGATGAAAGTCTATCATATTCTTTCCATTCTTCAAACAGAATTGTCATAAATGGAACAACCCAGAAACCAAGTTTTTTCTGTAATTGAGTATCAATCGGATAACGATGTAACTTAATATCAACATCTTGAGGTTTTACAAATCTTGAAATAAATGGAACTGCCCTCAATCTCCTCCAAGTACCATCATCATTACTTGGAATATTTGGCAACTGATTACACATAAGAAGCAACTTAAATTGAGGCGTAAATTCAAAAGGTTCCTTATAGAGACCTCTTGCCTGAATTTTATCATTACCAGTAATTTCTTTCATCTCACCAACATTTAGTGTTTCATTAACATCAGGTTCTTGCATAAATACAAATCTCTTTCCTCTTGTTCTCGCCATCTCGGGACATGCCGCACCAGATGCCTTCCTCTTTTGTGTAAGAAGAGAAACTGGCAAATTACAAGCATATTCACCAAGTGCCGAACGAATCAACTCAACCAACTTAGATTTACCATTACCACCAGAACCAGTCCAAATATTAAATTCTTCATCACGATTTTCCCCGGATAAACACTTAGAAATAAATTGAATTGTATAGTTCCTTACTTCTTCATCTGGAATAATTTGAGAAATAAAATCTTGTAAATCTTTTTTGAGAAATTCAAAATTATCAACATCAGATATTCTTCCATTTAATTCTTCTAACTCAATATTACAGTCTGGAATTGATCTATTCCTAAATCTTTCCTGTGTTTCTCCCGGACGAATAATACCATTGATCGGTAAAATAATCTTTGTTGAAAGAGTAATATAATCTTCTGGTCTTCCTTCTCGGAATAAATTATGACGAAGATCATAAATACCATTTTCAAAACCAATAAGTTCATTATTTGTATCAAATTCTTCCATAATTCCTTCCTGATAAAAGATGTGCTTTAGAGATCCAATAATCGTATTTACATAAGGTTCCTGATATAATTTCTTTTGAAAAGATAAACATTTTTCAAATTTATTACGGAATTTTTCAATTTCATCTGGATCACCACCTTGATTCGCCAAATCATTTGATTTTTTAAGATAATCATCACCATATTCTCTATAAATTTTATGAATATCATCATGAATACATTTCTTCAATTTATTACCTTTCATTGTTCTAACCCAACGGACACCATTAAACCAATACCAATCATCATTAATATCTACACAAATAAATTGATTCTCAAAATACTTTGAAATAACAAGTGCAATTAAATGATGAGCATCTGGACCATGAGAAATACTTTCCGTTATTCTTGAATCTAAATAAGTTTTCATAACTTCATAATATTTCATTTTATTATCACATTTTGCCCAATGATAAAGAGATCCCTTACCCAATTTATCACCAGTATGATTGTTATTAAATGATTCCCATTTTTGATTACATACTTCTTTATCATATGATTCATCTTGACTACTAAATTCACACCATAATCCAAAATAATCTGGATTAATATTATGAAGTAACATACCCACTGCCAACCATTTGGCATATTCAGTTGCTCTATCCTTTGAAAGACAAGATACTAAACCCTTTATTAATTCTTTTTCATTATTTTCAACTAATTCATATGGATTAATAATATCATTATGGTCGACATAATATACATTGTTTCCTCCATAAATATCGTTTACCATTCCAGTACTATTATTAGTAGTCGTTTTTTTAAGTCCATTATCAACTAGTTCATTTAATGTTTCTTTATATTTTATATTTTCTTCTGTGTGACCCATTAGGGATATCTTTTTCATAATTGTTAAATCATTGGTATATGACTCTTGAAATTCTTTTTCATTTATTTCAACAGGATTATCAATATCATCTTCAATACGATAAACACTTGTCAGTTTATAATAATCTTCACCTTGTTTGGAACAACCATAGGGTTGAATACCACTGAAACAACCATCCAATATAGTATTTTCACCTATATTAGAAGGTAGAATATCACATGTTTCTTCAAAAATTTTATCAATAGTTTCTTGATCTTGTAAATATTTTATGATTTTACGATATGTATCTTTTCTAATAGTAATATTTGGCATAAATATATGAATACCATCTTTTGATTCATATTTTTTACCCTTACAAGGATAAGGTATATTTTTTTCCATAATCCATATTTCACTTAATTTTTTAGATTCTTCCAGATCAAGTAGATTTGAAAGATTTAACCATAGAAAAGAAACAATCTGAAAAATAGTAGCAGAATTATATTTGTGAGTATCTATCTTTTTTTCATACTTCAAATCAATATCAAATAATAGAGGATGAAATTCACCCATTTTTTCAACAAGTTGCATGTTATTTTTTTTCTGAATTACATACTTTACAACTTTCTTGTAAAAAGAATTTAATCTATTTTCAGGAATGTGCCATTTACCTCCGTCCATAGATGTGTGTGTTACGATTGTTTCAGAATTTTTTGGAACTTTAAATTCATCCAAAAATTCTTCTAATTTCATATGAATACTATTATATTTTTTTCTTTATATAAATAATCAAATTTACAAAATATTATTTTTATTTTAATTCTATTACCAATTACTATATATTACTTTTATACTTTTAAATTGATATCAAATTTTAATTTTATAGATTTTTAAATGAAAAAAATTATTTTGAATATTTCTGAAGTATATTAAAATTAACATATTCATTTGTTTTATTATGCGTTGAATCTAAAATAACCGGTGGAGCACGTCCGGCATTATGTGCCTCTAACCACCTATTTGCACATAAACACCACCTATCTCCTTCTTTTAAACCTGGAAAACTACCCCTTTTACTACTTAAATCATTCCCCATTGATTTTGTATATTCAAGAAAATCATTATTAACTTCCGAACAAACTGTATGTGTCCCTCTATCATTTTTATCAGTTGTACAATAACCTTCACGATGCCAACCTGTCATTGGATCTGTTCCACATACTTTTAATTCTCCACCTAAAACATTTGTTTTATTAGAACTATGTCCTTCAATATTTTTTAATACAACACTATCTGTCCTCCAAAATAAAGTTCGTATTTGTCTTGACAACGTAAAAGTATAAACATATTTATTATTATCATATGAAGATAATACTTCTACATCAACTATGTAAATTTCATCATTTATTTTACGAGTTGTTCCAGGTATAAATTTCCATTTTTTGAAATTTAAAAGATGTTTATAAGTTTCATTTTGAACCATTCTTTCAAAATTTGGATAAGGTCCTGTATTTTCTTTATTTTGTTTTGAAGCATATTTAAATGCTGATTTTATACCACTATTTTTTTCATTATTATTTTTTAATTCTTTCATTTGTATTTTAATAATATCACGAGCATTCATTTGAGGTTTTAAATTTGTACATCTTCTTTTACCTTTTATTGTTCTACAAAATCTTTTATTCATTAATAATACTATTAATAATAGTAATAAAAATAATAATAATTTATTCATCAATAATATAAATTAGAATTTAAATTTGAATCTTTTTCTATCTTTTTTATCTTTAATTTTTGTTCTTTTTCCTAAAAATTTTAAATATTTTTCTGCTATTTTATAATGTGTTTTCTTTTTATTCTTTAATTGTTCTAAACGCACCTTAAGTATCATTCCAACTTGCCATATTCTTTTATGTGGATATTTATCATTTTTATAAAATCTTTCTAATTTTTTTATTGTTTCTTTAACATCTTTAATTGTTTTATATTTTATTGGTATTGTATCACTTGGATCTTTATCGATATAAACATCAAATGATTTTTTGGGATTATTTGGATTAAATAAAAATTTTTTAGTTTTTTTATCACCACCTTTTTGACATATATTTTTAGTCTTACCCAAGTTATATTTTTTATCGATATATTTCATATCATTTGTAAGTTTTTTACAATCTTTTTTATTATTATTTTTACGATATATTCTTAAAATATTAAATCGACCTTTTTTTGAGATAGCTGCCTTTTTAAGTGAAATATTTAATCTTTTTGATTCACTTCGGATACCCTCATTAATTGCTAATATTCTTTTTTTTTGAGGATCTTTTAAATGATATTTATGTTTCTTATGTGAATCATCTATTTTTCTAAGTTTCGGTAGATATCTATTTATGGAACCACCCTTTTTATTATTTTTTTCATTGTATTTTTGATGGTAATTTTCCGCTTTATAAAATTTAAAATCAGATGATTTTATTAATTCAGTAACTATTTTATTATTTTCTTTTTTGTATTTAAGGATTTGTTTTTTTTCTTTTTCATTATTATAGAAAGCAATAGATCTATATTGCTTTCCAACATCTGAACCTTGTCTATTTAATGTGGTTGGATCATGAATACTAAAAAAAAATTTTAAAAGATTATTATAACTTATTATTGATGGATCATATACTATTTTAACTGTTTCTGCATGACCAGTACTCCCACTAGAAACTTTTTCATATGTTGGATTTTTACTCTTCCCACCCATATAACCAACTTGTGTACTTTTTACTCCATTTAATTTACTAAATTTTTCTTCAACTCTCCAAAAACAACCCGCGGAAAAATATGATATTTTATTTTTCTTACCACCCTTTTGTTTTCTTTTTGTTTTTTTAAAACATCCTTTATAAGGAGCACAACTGCTTCTCATTGTAAATCCTTTTGGTTTTTTACATTTTTTTCTTGAAAATTTTCTGGGTAATTTAAATGTTTTTTTATCTTTTTTACGATAACATATTTTATCTTTTTTACCATGTTTACAACAATCTTTCATCTAATTATTCATATATTTAAAAAAATAATAAAATAATATAATAAATATGGATTTAATAACATCAAATAAATTTTTCCTTGGATGTTTTGTCGTTATGTTTTTCAAATGCACTAAAGAATTGTGTGAAACTAAAAAAGAATTATGGTCTCTAAAAAATCAATTGACTAATAAAATTGATGATTTAGAATCTAAAATTAATTGTTTAGATGAAAAAATAACCCAAATAAAATCACCAAAAAAAGAAAAAAAAAGAAATAGAATCGAAATTGAATATGAAGAAATAGATGAACTTAACACACCTCCTATACCAAAATAAATTATTAATCTATATATATGGACTCTTTTAAAGAAAATTATATCTTTCCAATCTATTCTAAATTTTATGAATTACAAGATGAATTTATAAATAAATCTCAAGATTTTAAAGATGAAGTACAACTATCATTTAAAAAATTTACTTTTTATCTTTTCATATTTTTATTTTTATATTATTTTAAAGATTTTTTCTTTTTTTTATTACGTAAATTTGATAAATTATTAACTAGTTAAATTATATAAAATGGACCCGTTTATCGCTTATTTGCTTATTAAAAGAAATCATAAAATTAAAAAAAAAGAATTAAAAGAAATAGAAAATAATAAAAATAGTGATAAAATTAAATTAAATCAATGTTCTAGATGTGGTCAATCTCATTATTGGTGCTTTTGTGAAAATAATCAAGAAAATCTACTATCTATCTTAAATTAAAAAAAAATACTATATTATGAATGATGAAGTTTATATAGATGTTCAAACAGATGATAAAATAAATGATGAAATTAATCAAGAAATTATAGGTATGAAAACATTACATCTTAATGATGAAGATATTCCTAAAAAAATTTTAGAAGAACAACATAGTTATGATTCTTCACCTGATACAAATCGATATAAACATAGTTTTGATGATTTAGTTTTTAATGATGATAGTGAAAGTGATGAAGGTGTCGAAGATAATGATGGAATAATTGTTGAACAATGGACAAAACCTAAAAAACATCGTTTATTGAAATGTGTATGGAAACTTAAATATAATCGTATTATTAGTTCTTTTTATTTAGATGATCTTAAAAAAAGAGAAGGTAAATTATCTTGGTGGATTATTGTTATTTCTACAATTACATCCGGATTTACAATGGCAAATAGTATTGATGAAGAAAATTATCCATTTCAATCATTTAAATTACTTGTTAATTCATGCCTAACTTTATCATCAATGGCAACATCTCTTATTGCAGCATGGATGAAAAAACAACAATTTGTTGAAAAAATTAATGAAATTGATAAATATCTATTAAGTATTAATTCTTTATGTGAAGAACTTGAAGTTCAATTTTTATTACTCGAACAAGATAGAATTCCATATAAAGAATTTAAAGATAAATATTTACCAGAAATAACAAAATATGTTTGCTCCAATCCAATGATTCCACCGGATGAATGGAAAAAATGTGTCTTAAAAATAACATTAAGTTATCCTCAATTAATTGAACCTGATAATAATGAAGATAATAAATTATGGCCTTGGTTTGGTGATGTCGTAGAAATTAAAGATAAAAATGGAGAATCAAGATTTGTAAGAAAACCAACCAAATTTATGAAACATATGCTAAAAAAAGATAAAAAATCTAGATTAAAATCTTCCTGTTGCTTTGATGTAGAAGAAAGAAATAGTGTTTACCAATAAATATATATATATATATATACTAATAATGAAAATGAATGAATTATTATTTTATCTGGTAATTTTTATGTTCGGGTATTTTATTGGAAAGAATAATTTAAGAGAAACACATTGTGGAGACTCAAAAAAACACTTAAAACCTTAAACTATTTAATATAAACAATACAATCTTCTAATTTATAATTGTCTTTTTGGGGTATCTTTATATTTTTACCATTATATTTCATATATTTTCCATAAGGTCCTATATGAATTGTTACTTCTTTTTTATCATGTTTTCCCAAATTCATAGGATAATCTATTACATTTTTAACATCATTAATAGTTAATGATTTAACTTCTTTTTTCTGTAAAATATATTTCAAATTAATATTTTTCCCGTTGTAATTTAAATAAGGACCATATCTACCATTTTTTACAAGAACTTCATTGTTTTTATATTTTCCTAAACTAATATCATCTGATTTTTTATTTTGAAGTCTTGGAGCAATATTTTTCATTTGAATTTCAACTTCTTTGTAAAATGAATTATAAACTTTACGCACTACTTCAGTCCATTCCATAGATCCTTCTGCAACCTTATCTAAATCTTGTTCAATTAAAGATGTAAATTCAACATTTACAATTGTTGAGAAATATTTTAACAAATATTCAAGTACAATTTTTCCTAAATCAGTTAATAAGATTCTATTTTTTTGAGAACTTATTTTTTTCTTTTCTTTTTTCTCCATAATTTTATTTTTTTCATTTAAGATAGTAGTATCAATTTCAATTTGTTTTTCAGGTATAGTTTCAACTACAGTATATTTTCGATTTAATATTGTCGCAATGATCGAAGCATATGTTGATGGTCTTCCAATACCTGAAGATTCTAATTTTTTTACAATAGTCGATTCATTATAATATTGTGGTGGTTGAGATTCAATATCTTTACAAATACAAGTTTTCAAATTAAATATTGAATTTCTCGGAATTTCTATTTCTTTTTCTGTTTTTATATTTTTATCTGAATAAATTAAATATCCTGCGAATTTTAAACTTTTAAATTTACCTCTAAATATACCAATTTCTTCCATATTTTTATTTGACAAATCAATCGTTAATACATTATAAACTGCCGGTTTCATATGAGAAATGATTGTTCTTTTTTTTATTAAATTATATAATTTCCTTTCATGATCTTGCCATTTATCATTTAATTCATGATTAATATTTGTAGGACGAATACATTCATGTGCTTCTTGTGCCCCCTTAACCTTTTTTGCCTTTGAAGAAAATTCTTTATAATATTCTTTTGAATATTCATTAATAATTTTATCTTCAATAGTTTTTTGAAAATCTTTTGAAATATAAGTAGAATCAGTTCTCATATAAGTAATCTTACCATTTTCATATAATTTTTGAGCTATATCCATTGTCATTTTTACAGGAAAACCCAATTCATTTTGAGCACTCTGTTGAAGACTTGAAGTAATAAATGGAATACCTGGGTATTTTTTTTCTTCAGATTTTTTAGAAGAAATTAAATTAAATATACGATCTTTTTTTAAAATTTTCATAATTTCAATCGGTTCAATATCATCAATATCAAATAATAATTCACATTCTATTTTATTTTTATCATATTCAAAATCTCCTGTAAAATCATATTCATATTCTGGTTCGAAATTATTAATTTTATCTTCATGTTCTTTTAAAATTTTCAGGAGTGTACTTTGAACTCTTCCAGCAGATAATCCTACTTTTTCTGTTTGAATATTTTTCCACAAACATGGAGACAAAGAATAACCAACTAAACGATCAGTAATTCTTCTTGCCTGTTGAGCATTTACAGAATTCATATTTAATGAGTGACGGTTTTTAATTGCTTTTTGAATTGCTTTTTTAGATATTTCATGGAAAATAATCCTATTTTTTTCATTGAATTTTACTTTCATGACTTTTCCGCAGTGCCACGCAATTGCATCACCTTCTCTGTCATCGTCAGCAGCAAGTAAAACATTATTATCTTTAGAAAAATCCCGCAACTCTTTGATAATTTTTGTTTTTCCATGTATGGGTTTATAGTTCGGTTTAAAATTGTTTTCAATATCGATTGATATCTTATCTTTAGGTAAGTCATAGATGTGTCCGAAAGATGAAATAACTTTTGTTCCATCATCAAAATATTTTTGAATTTTACGTGCTTTTGCTGGTGATTCAACTACAATTACTGTTTTCATAATTTATATATTATAAATTATAAATTCTAATATCAAATTTAATATATATATAATATTATTAGTTTCATTTAAGATGGGAAGATTAAGAAATATGGCTGAAAATAAATGTATGAAAAAGGGTCTACCCGGAAATAATGATTGTATTAATAAAATGATTAAATTGTATAATAAAAGAAAAAAACAAGTAAAAATTGTCGCAGGAGTCGGAATTGCGGGGGGATTTATATATTTATTGATTTTTTTTATAATACCATTTACCATTGCATTTTTGAATGAACATATATTTGCTAAAAAAAGAGAACCATTACCATCTAAAGATAGTTTTATTTTAGAAATAATTCGAGAATTACCTGGATATGCATACTGTGATCGCGATATTTGGGGTGATAGTTTTGTTAATTGTATAAAGAATAAATTTTTTGAACCTTTTACTGATAATATAGAAGGTATTGGTGAAGTAAATAATATTTATGATACTTTTGGTATATTTGATGGAAATTTACCCGATAAACTAAATAAAGAATGTACATTAGATCAGAAAAAAAGTTGCTTTCAATGTTCACCTAATCCAGATGGAACCAATACTGGTTATGATACTCCTGAATGTGGTAAAGATTCTGATGGAAATTATGGATGGTGTGCTGCTGCCAGTGAACTACCTGAAAGTGATCCATGTTATTATTGCAAAAAACCAAAACCAACTGACAATTGGACTGGAGGTGATCCAACTGCAGCAGAAGAACCCTTTTTCTGTAAATGTTTAAGTGATCAAGGTGGTATCCAAAAAATGAATCCTGATCTAAGTGATGAAACACTTATTCATTATTTAAATTCTAATGGTTATCCAATTACTCCTACAAGTAGTCCTTTATATTATACAGATTTAGTACCAGGTAATCTTGATAGTTATATAAATTTAGAGAGTGTTGATCCAAATGGTGGTCGTGGTTCAGAAAATACAGAATTAACTCCTGGAGGTCTTTTAAGTTGTTCTATAACAACAGATATTGGTTCTGGTTCAGCGAGTCGAACAATTGAAACATGTAATTTAGATTCATTTTGGAATGGTACACTAACTGAAGATAGATACAGTAGTATTTTTGATAAAGCAAATACTTCTACACCAATAGTTAATATAAATGATGATAGTTTTAATTTATTAGCACCACTTCCTAATGGAGAAAGTTTAATTAGTGAAAAAACAATTGATTCTTCTGGTGATTCAATTGGTTATGAAGTTGGTCCTTCAATATCTATGGATTTACAAATTATCGATGAAGATACACCTGGTGTACTCTCAACAGAAAATAATAAATATACTTATAATGATTTTAGAGATTTAAAAAATGAAACATTTAATTTTAATTGTCAAAATGAAGGAGTTTTTCAATCTGTTTATCCAATAATCTGGAATGAATTTCCAGATAATAAATATTGTAAATTAGGAGAATTAGATAATACATTTGATTCTAATATGAATATTCATGATTTTAATAATCGTCATATTAATTTAAAATTATCGAATCCAGATAATTTAACTAGTTCACCTGAACAAATCGAATTTCCAAATATATCTATCAATGACCATGATGGAAGTGATGATATTATTAGTGAACTTAATAATAGTTCTTCAGATTACTATAATTTAATATCATGTGGTACAAATAGTATTTTGACCTGGAAAGATAGAAGATGCGCAGAAAGAATTTGTTCAGTGGGAGAATTAAATCCAGAAAATCCAATGCATTGTATTACATCAACTTGTCAAGATCCAAGTAATTATGAACCTGATTCAGATAATCTTTTCCAATGTATTAAAACTTCTGATGATGCTGGACTTCCCGAATTTGTGACAAGTGATATAGAAATTGTTGGTGATTCTACACGTAATGTGGTCGAAGGAGATGGCATTGGTGATATTTGTAAACCTTATTGTGGTAATAATGGTGTTGTCTTACCATTTAAATGTACAAGTCAGTGTGAATTTTTTGGAGAATGGATAGATCATGGGGATGGAACCGGTGAAGCAACTGGTTTATCAGAAAGATATCAATTAAGAAATAATTCACAAGAAGGTTTAGATGAATTAAAAAGTGTTCTAAATGATCCGGATCTCTCTAGTAATTTTGGTTTTACTCAAACAACATCAACATTAGTTCCAGTTGATTCATATTTACAATGTTCACCGGGTTATACTAGTAGAGGAAATAATATTGAAGCAAGTTGTAATTTTCATGTCGAAAATAATGTTTTAGGTCCTATTCAATC
>MDSZ01228778.1_pt1 | contig 15576 bp, 26 predicted proteins | sample 811201 | NCBI WGS metagenome assembly MDSZ01 (sample SAMN05326647, study PRJNA326480) | marine metagenome | isolation source: seawater | place: Indian Ocean: North | collected 2010
CCAACCTAAATGTGCCTCTGATCCTACAATATTAACCGCAAATTCAGTAACATCGGAAGGGGGTGCAACCGCACCTACAACTAAATAATTCAGTGATGAAACATATGTTGATGATACACCTAAACTATTAATGGCTTTGACTCTTACATCATATCTTTCTTGGTCAATAACATTTAAAACTCTTTGTTTTAATTCACTACCTCTTGCATGTACTTTAAAATCACTTTCAGAGGATTTTTTGTATTCAACTTGGTATTCATCAACAAAATTATCTGATGATGCGGTAATTGCAATATTTAAGGCAACAATTACTGTTCCATCGTTGTAAGCAATCAATTCATCTGTAAGAGTTACACCGCCGGGAGGCGATATACTAAATGGATCAGGAAAGGTAGTATCTGGAACAACTGCCACTTGTTGTTTTGGATCAAAAATATACCAAGAATCCTGATGCTCTGCCAAAGTTAATACAACAGTATAATCAAAATTAATTGATAAACCTATAACTCTAAATGGTTTTGCTGACATTCCTAAAATAGTGTCGGTAAGATCAACGATATCGCCCACTGATAAGTTCATCGCTTCGTGATTTACAGTACATTCTATAGTCAATTGGTTTCTGCTTCTGTTTAAAACCACTTTTGCAAATTGCAATGCTTGATATGGATTAGTAATCATATTTAAATCAAGATTTAATTCTTGTAAAAACCCACCATCAGCTGCCTTTAATGTTTGATGTGCAGAGTCAGTCTCTGGAAATACTAAAGTATCTCTTTCGTATTTTTTATCAGGTGAAATGTAATCAATATTAATTCTGTTATACTTTGTGTTTTTCTTTTCACTTATTAATTTTACACCACCAATAATATTATCTGAATTGAGTGCTAAAACAGATGATCCAGTCGTCTCGATTATTAATCTATATAAGCCCTCAGAGTAAGGTAAGAATCCTCTCATTCCTCTTAATATAAATTTTACATTATCAATGATCTTTTTCTCTGTGTCTAAAACAACATTTAAACTAAACTGTGGAATTACACTTGCACCGCTAAATGGCAGCACCTCTTGATCTGCAACTACTGAGGCATCGTAAAAACTCTTTAAGTCTATTTCTTCTATGCTTATTCCTTTTCCATATCTATCATTCATCAAATAATCTAATAAACAAAAAGCAGGATTTGTTGAAAAAGACTTATTAGTGTTGAAAATTATATCACTACCTATTGTTTTTACTTTTTTTCCTTCTACCTCAGCTTGAATTTTTGGAATACCTCCAAATTTATCTCTGTCCCATTCAAGTCTTATAGCCAAATACGCAACACCTTTTAGTTTTCTATTTGTTAATGTGTTCCAAGTCTGATCTTCATTTAATAAAGTTGATTGAACTTGATCGTCAGTGCCAAAAAAAGGTTGCACTTTTATGTTGCTGCCAAACCTAGAGTCATTTGATGTATTTTGAACACCATGAGCAAAAGACCCAGTGAATGTTACATCTGAGTCATCAACTACAATCTTATTGATACCATTGATTTCCCCTTCACAGAGTACAATACAAATATATAAATATTGATTTGTTGCTCCTTCTACCTCAATAAAAGTTCTTGTTCCTCCTAATAATCTAGTACCATAAACAACTGGTATAGAGGCATTGTTTGATTGTTTATTAACTAATATACCTTTTTCAAACTCACTTTGCTCAGGCATGCCCGGCATTTCAGGAATAGGTATAATCCAACTGATTATGTCGGTGACTATGTTTCCAATACCTCTGAATATTTTGCTAAATATTCCCATTAAACTCTACCCCATTTTAAATCTTTTACTGTTTGTGCAGAAAACTCAAAACTCTTAGTATCATTAGGAAAGAATCGACCATGACTACCTTCATTTGTCTTTCTACCAGTCACTCTACTAAAATCCCCAAAATGTGAGCTGCAAGTTATGTTGATTTCAGCCTTATCAGTATCAATGTCAAATGTATCAATGAAGCCTTTAGAATAATTAAAATAATCAATCAATTGTTCATTTTCATCTATAAATCCAATATCAACAGTAACAAGATCATTTGATACATTGTTATTTAATAATATTGCTGTAAAAGCATTATCAACAGCAGATAATTTAATTGTAAAATTATTTACATTTAAAGTTGAACTTTCAGTCTTAGCGGAAACCGCCAATAAATGTGAACTCGACAAATATGTATTTGTTGTCTCGATATTATTCTGTCTGTCGTCCCAATTTCCCAAAGCATCGTCCCATCTGTCTCCAACCTCTAAATCTTTATAATGATTTGTAATTCTTTGCTCAGTAGGAAATTTGATTTGCACTAATGCAATCGGTTTTAGATTTTGCTTTGCAATCTCAGTTTGAAGGATTGTTGTTATACCTCTAGGCATTATAAGGCCTCAATAAAATCTACTTCAAATCTATATAAATCCAATTCTGATGTATCAAACTCTTGCAAGTCATTTGTTAATCTTACAGTAAAAGGTACATTGGTATAAACAACAGTTACATCGGCTAATAAAGCCTCTCTTAAAGGAGGCTCAATCGTTAAAGTAGCCTCATTGCTTCCGTCCCCAGTTGCATCAGCAACAATCATATAAACTTTGCTATGAGAATTAAACTTAACTAAATCGCCTGCTTTAAATGTTCCAGTTACATTTTTTAAAGATACACTTGTACTACCTGCATTTGCAGATACTTTGGTTGCTACAATACTAGAGACACTGCCTTTGATTGTACTGAGTTCAGGTACAACTATTTGAAATGTCTCTTTTCTAGATCTCTGTTTCATAATAAATGCAAATATAGGAGCAAAATCACTCCTTCTCATTGGAGGATATGAGGCTTTGAATTTCCATCTTTGACCATCAATTTGTGCAGTGAATACTTTGCCACTGTCGGTTACTGACATTTTTGTTTTCTGCTCACTACCAAATCCAAGTGATGCAAAAGATGGTGATGATGGATATGTTCCGCTCATTATACTAAGGCCTCTTTTCCTTGATCATTCAATGCTGAATTAATTAGATTTACAATTGTTGCTCTATTATCATTTAATAAATCCTCTACTCCCCGTACATCAACTGCATTTATTGTAAAATTAAAATTATTATTACCCATTTTGCCCGGTAACTGGTTATTTGGTGTTACTGTTCCTGCCGATGCAGGGGTAAATAATTCTGGACCCTGCTCTCCAACTAAGAAAGGGCTTCCTGCTTGTCTTGCTCCACCAAACATTGCAGGTGGTTGTTGTGACCTTATGTTTGCAACTTGCATCAATCCATTCGCTACTGTTAGTGCTGCAATCGCAAAACTAAATGGAGCAGGGTAATCTTTTAATGCCCTAGCTGCACCTGCGTGTGTGTTGAAAATTGCCTCTCCAATTGCCAGTGCCTGTTTAATTCTAAACATTTTTTTAGATCTTTTTGATCCCTCATCTGCCAATCCTTTTAATGCTCTAAATGTATCAACCTCAGCCTCTTTTCTTGTTTTTAATTGTTTTACCTCTGCTTTATGTGCGTCACTTGATGCTGTTTTTTGATCTAGAAATCCTTGTTTAACTGTTTGTTGAGCAAATGTTAATGCTTCTAATTCGTTTTTTAAACCAGTTACAGCTGCTGTTTGATCAATTAAACTTGTAGTAGTGTCATTAGCAGTTACTCCCAAATCGTGAATAGTGAAATTAGTTTCAACTACAACATCATTTAATCCATCAAATGTTCCTAAAAGATCATCAACTACTTTATTAACACCGACATAAGCAACTCCTAAAGCAGTTGCAATTGCTCCTGCTGCAAGGAAATTTCCATATGATAATTGTAGGGCAGTGGCTAAAAGTACAACAGATCTATATAAACTGACAACAGCAGTACCAATACTTACAAAGACTGAAACCATTTTAAGTGCTATCAATCCAACAAATATTTGCCTTACTGTATCTGCATTTTTCGCTAAGAATTTGAATGACTGTTCAACAAATTGCACAGCATTTGCAAGTCCGATACCAATACCTCTTGCAACTAAATCAATAGTTGTTTGACTTTCCTCTAGCTTATCATTCAAATCCCCAAATACTCTTTTTAACTCTTCAAAGAATGTTTGGTTAATAGTTTGTTTAAATTTAAATATTTTATCCTGTATCATTGACACAGTACCTGCAAATGTATTTGCTAACTCATCTGTTGCACCGCCAAATTTTCCTCCAGATCCAAATGTCTCTTCAAAGGCCTTAACAGTTTCAGCAATACTTACTTTTGCTCCTTGCTCAAATCCTAGTAATGATCGAACACCTTTTTCTCTAAATATATCTGCCGCAGCAATACCGCCACTAAATGCTCTTTGAATTTGACTTGCTGTTGTTTGAAAATCAAGTCCAGTAACCGCAGCTACATTTCCTGTGATCTCCATAATTTTAGAGAGTTGATTTGCGTCTTTGGCTACTACCGCTAAGTTTCCAGATGCAGCACTAATCTCTTCTAAGCTGAATGGAACTTTGGCCGCAAATGTTGTTAAAGCATCAAAAGCCTTACCACCCTCTTGAACTGATCCAAAAAGAAACTTAAACCTTACTTGTAAGTTTTCTATCTCTTTTCCAGTGTTTACTAAATCTCTTACTACAAGTCCTGCACCTAAACCTATAAAGGCATTTCTTAAATTAAAAACTGATTTTTTTAAACCCTCTAAGTTCCCTTTTACACCTGCAATCGCTTGTTTGGTCTTATCCTGAGCAACTATATCTATTTTAACTTTTTTGTTAGCCATTTATCTCCTAGTTCTAGCTTTCATTTTAGCAACATTCATTTGATGTTGTTCTTCTTTGCGTTTCTTTTCTAAGAAAACAATCCAAGTCATAAACTCTTCAACTGAGAACTCCATAACCTGATTGATTGGAATTTTTAAATAATCGGCCAATTGAACTACTGCTAAGTAGTCAAAGTCCGTTTCTATTTTTTTTTTAATATCTTGTTTTGTTGGTGTTTGCATGAGCCAAGCAGCGGCTTCAGACAATACATCTGGATCTGCTTTTTTCATCAATGTAATTTTATGCTCTAAAGTAAAATGATTTTTACCTTGTTCGTCTAGAGCAAGTTCAATAAGTGCATATGCCAAACCCTCGATTGGATCTGCTTCCATTTTTTTAAATAGCCTACCTTTTTTTTCAAGATTTATTGGCTCTTTGTAAAATGTTAGATCCCAAGCCTCAAAGTATTTACTCTCACCTTTGCTTAATGAATTGTAATGATCTCTGATTTTGTCGATTGCTGACATATGCAATTATTAAGTTATTTGTTAATTACTGTCAAATTATATTGTTGTTCTAGTAATACCACCATTTCCTTGAACTGATATTGATAATCTTATCAAATCGTCCATAGTCACTGATACTGAGTTTCCTGTAACAATTGCGTTACCAGTGTAGTAGTAATCTCCACTATCTGCACCCTCTGGGTGTAAATGTAAACTTACTGCTTGTCCCTCTGTAAGAGCAACCTGACCATTAGTGTCCGTTTCGTCCCACGCACACTCAATAGTTGCTGTGAAAGAAACTCTACTTGCTTCAAATGATTTTGCGGAGTCTGATAGTTGAGTTGATTCAATTACATCTGCAACTGTTTCTAAAGTAAAAGCAGTTACCTCAGCAACTGTATTTCCTCCTACTTTAACTAAGCCCGCTGATCCAGTGTGTACAGCCATTATTCTTCTCCTTCTTCTGTGTTAAATGATTTTGGTTTTGTTTTAGACTTTTTTTGAGTTGGGTCTATCCAACCTGCATTTTTTAGATGTTCGGATTGATCGTCCCAAACCTCTATCAAGTCGCCACTCTTATTTTGTAGCTTTATTCTTTTTGCCATTTTTTTTCCTAACTGACTTTTTAGTCTCTGGGTTTTTAGTTTGATGTTTCCAACCATCATCTAAAAATTTTTCCGGGCATTCTGTATGTACGATTACCCCATTTTTAATTAAGTAAACTTTTTTCATAATTATGGTGTCCCACTCGTAAATGAATATAAACATCTAATAGTGATAATAACTCCTCCATATGGAAAAATGCTACCTTCGTCTGTTTCAACAGAAATAACTTGAGTATCAAGTGCGTTTCCGTTTCTAGTTCTGTCACTGTCTAACGCAGTCTCAACAGTCGATACAAGTTCATTTCTTTTTGTATCTATATTTGTAGTTGTGGCACTGCCATTTGTAACAAAACCAAATAGTCTATAATCAATCGTTCCTGTTCTGCTAATTCCATTGTTTTTTATAGTGATATCGTCCCTTGTCTCATCTGCTGTTGAAATAAAGACTGCTGGGAATTGTTGTTGTGACAACTCCTCTAACTCAAAAGGATCTCTTGAAACTTTCCCAAATGTTATTGGACTGCTAACCGCAGATAAGGTTGAAACTATGTGAGCTGCAATATCTTCTCTTTCACTCATATTCTCAGTTCTCTTTCAAAAGTTTTACTAAATATTTTTATTGCTCTCTCTTCCTCTTTATCATTTACATCAAAAAATGGTCTAGTCTGATCATTAAAAAATGCTTTTATGTTTTGTTCTCTATTAGGAAAAAACACTTGTCCTTTAGTTTGCGACAATTTTTTAAAAGACATATTGCCTAACATCTGCCCAGTAAAGAATAAATTTGGTGTCAATGTAGCATTTCTTTTTGCTCTTTTCTTTGCATATGCTTGAGAGTAAGGTTTGAATGAAGAGCCTTGAACACTTATTCCTTTTCTTGTTCTTTCTTTTATTGCAAGGGCAATAAATAACCCTGCTTGAGCAATTCCTTTTGATGTTGCAGCAGGTATCTTTCTCTTGATCTGATCGAGTGATCCTTTAACAACAGATAAATCTACATTGATATTTAATTGTACCATTATCTTACTAATCTTAATTGATGCACCGCTTCTTTTTCTGAGTTTGATATTGAACTATCTCCGTCTTGGTCATACTCAACACCATCTCTAAATATATCTGAAATTTCATCTTCGTATGCAGTTCTATAATATGATCCCATCTGCTGGAATCTATCTTCACTGCCTTCACTGTTAAATTTTGTTAATGACGGACATATGTAATATCCGAGAGTTCTGTAAACTGTTGCCCTAGTCCATTGACTGTCTGTCAATTTTGAATTTTCCATTTCGACAGATCCTATATAGCTTCTGTCTCTTACTTTGTTAGCCTGAAATACAGACCACCATCTGTTTCTAATATCTCTTTGCACATCTGCAATTGCTTGAGTTACATATGCGTCTTGTTGTGCAGTAGATAAACCCATATCGCCAATATCTGGCTGATATACTATTAAATCTGATCTTGTTGCAAATGCCATAATAAATTTCCTTGATTAAATGAGGGGGAGGAAAGGTACTCCCCCCCAAAGTTTAACTATGATTAGTTAGCTAGTGTGTCAGCAGTTAGCTTAACACCATATGAGTCGTGTAGTTCACCTACACCAAACACAGCAGTAGCAACAATTTCATCTGCTCTTAAACTTGCATCTCTTTGAGACTCAATTTTAAGATCTTGCATCATCGCTAAAGCTAATGCGTCTTGAGAGAACACTCCACCAATAGAATCATCAGAGCCATCTACTGATATGTTTGAACTTTCAAAGATTTGGATTCCTGCAACATTGCCTACAAATCCAGATCTCATCGCTTCATTTGATAACTCTGTGTCTCTACCAACAAATGTATTAGTCAATGATTTTTTCACATTGAATATTTGTTTTGGGTGAAACACTCCGTAGTATGGGCCGGGGGCTTTATTAGTTTTAAGTTCCGCAGCACATTCAAACAGATCTTGCACTGTTAATTCAGAGCCTGCTCCCGGCCCCTTCTCAGTTGAGAAGCCAGTAAATAGAGCTGCCAAATCAGTATCAATTTTTGTTGCGATAGCTTCACCGAATAATCTTCCAATGTCTGCCGCTACATTTCTAGATGCTGAGTTTCTTGCTAAGTCTGTTAGTGTTGTCATAATACCAACCTCAGCCGCAGTAATAGTTACTGATGTTGGGTTGATTGCTGTATTAGAAAGATCCGTTGCTTCATTTACTGCTGCCGCAGAAACATTTGCGTAAATCGGAACTTCAACTGATTTACCGCCACCTGCGATAGAGTAATTTTTAACAAGGCCTCTCATGATTGATTGCTCAGAAGCAACGAAAAGTGCCTCTGCTACGATCTCGGTATATAATTCCGATATCGTTGAGCTAGTTGTTTCATTAGCCATTTGTTTTTCTCCTAGTTATTTATTTTGTTAAATCTATGACTGAAGGTTTATTGTCCCTCTGTTTCCTAAATTCAGCATATCTTTGTCTGTCTTTAGGATTAGTCATATCCAAGTCCGCCAAATTAAAAGGTTTTGGTGTAGCACCTCCAACATTCCCACTACTCCCAGAGCCACTTGGATTAGCAACTCTAAAGTGCGGATTGTCGTCTAAAAATTTTCCAACATATTCGTCAATGGTAACTAATTCTCCTTTGTCGTTATACATCGGAGCATTATTGTCTCCAATAATCTCAGGTTTACCATCTTCGCCAAGTTGGACTTTTCCTCTTAATAGATTCACTACTTGATCTGGTTTGATTGCTTGTTGTTCACTAGCTGCTTTTATAAGTGCGTCATCTATTCTAGTTTTAGTAAGTTCAATTTTCATTTTAGAGAGTTCTGCATCTTTTTTATCGACAGTCTCTTTTAAAATCTTGTCAAACTCACCTCTTTGTTTTTGTTTTTCGAGTTCTTGCTGTTCTTTCTCCTCAATGAGTTTTCTTGCCTCATCAGGATCAACACCTGCATACTTTTTTTCGTATTTTGCTCGTTCTCTTGCAAGTCTCTTTTCAACAATTTTATCAACCTCAGATTGTGAGATCATTGCTTCTTGTTGTTCAACTTGCTCGTCCTGTTTTGTTTCAAGAGATTCAGTATTCTCAATCTCCGTTTTTTGCTCGTCAGCCATAGTAGATTTCTCCTATATTATAAGATTGCCATTATTATCATACCAACTTGGGTCGGTAGGTTGCAGATGGTGTCGGCAATTATAACCACCTCTGCTTATAAATGGATCGGAAGTTGATTTTCCTTTCCAACTCTCAGACGACCACTTATCCCTAAGTTCATCTTCTGAAAATATTTTTCCTCTATTCGTAATACAAAATGGTCTACTATCACCAATTATATCTCCATAATAAAGAAAATTTGAGAGTCCTGCTTCAGTTGCTTTCGCTTTTGTAAACTGTCCGTCAAACTCCATCAAACTGTCGTGTGCTAATTGTTTTGAATATCTACGCATATTCTCTCCAGTACGATCAGCACCATAAAATGTATGCAACCTATCAATTGCTTTTTTTCTTGCAGCTTCATCAGTTGTTACCGCTACAAACTCTACTAATTCATCAATCTCATCAATATCTGCTTTGATGTAAACTCCGTTTATTCTTTGCTGTAAATCTTTTTGCATATCTGCAAAAGACCTTCCAGAGATTGTTGAGGCATAAACATTGTCTGCAAGTGCATTTGTTGTCTCTGTTGCAATATCTAAAAATCCGTTAAACTTTAATCTTTTTAGATTTGTAATCGTCTCAATATCCACCTCAGTAAGTGTTTTAAACTTTGCAGGTATTGGGAGAACTTTCATATTCTCAACTATAACTTTTGCCAATTTATCATATTCTCGAACTGTGTTATCAGCCCATAGCAGATAATGTTTGTCGATTAATTGTTTTAATTTTGGTCTTATTTCTACTGCCAATCTAGCCTCAAACAATTTACCTTCTCTAGTTGGCAGCTCTTTCGCTATCTTCACTACATCTCTTTCAAGATTTTCAAGTGCAATGTTTAATCTGTTTACATGCCTTAATTCTATATCATCAACTAAGTTTTCTCTAAGTTGAGCAAGTTTTTCAATCTTATCCATTATCTTCTCTTACCTTGTCCTCTATACTTTTTAAAACTTGCCTTTTTCTTTTTGTTCATTGTACTTGTTATTGGCTTTCTACCAATTGATGTACCCTTATGTATCGGTATATGTGCAGTATAGGTTTTACTCTTTCTCATCTAAATTTTTCCAAAACTCATCTAAAGGATTATGCTCACAGTTCATACAAGGGCAGCTAGGACACTGACTACCATTTGAACAGTGACATTCATGCTCACAGTTTTTGCACATCATTCGATTATTCTCTTAATTCGTAAACGACCCATATCATTTTCTAATTCGACCTTTAATTCGTCACATTTTACATAGATTCCTTCTTGCTCCTCACCTATCTGGCGAGAAACGATCCTCTTTTGTGAAAGACAGTCGGACATACCTTGAGTTGGCACATATTCCAACACCTTATCGCCATCTTTTATCATCATCATAACAAAAACAAGTTCGATCATTAATATGTTCCATTCTTTTCTTCTAAATCAATTATTCTTTCTTCGTGAAACTGAATAACCATATCGTTCTTTTGGATCATTGGTATTTCTTGTTCCATTTGAGATTTCAATTTATCTACATTTTCACTTAAAAACTCAACCAACATAAAAAGTTCCTGTATCTGTGGCGACACCATATCTCCTTTTGGAACTCCATCAATAAAATCATTTGCAGCCTCCAAGTCTTTAGTGATTAACTGGAGTTCAGTTTCCACTAAAGTAAGTCTTTCGAGGAGGTTGAAATAAGAGAACGTGCCGATTGCAGTTGCAAATAAAATGGCTAAAAGGTTTTTGGCCGGGAGACTGATTTTGGAGTCCTCCGATAAATCTAATTTACTCGCCATCTTCCTCTGCTACCTCAGCCTGTGTCTGTGCAGTCTCAAAAACACCTACCTCAGTTTGTGCAGTGATCTCATCATTGATTTGTTTTATTACATCGTCCTCATCAACAACCGCTTTTACAATCTGCTTATCAACCTCTTTTTGGAATGTACTTGATCTTACTCCACTTGCTTTAGCAACTTGCAAGAATTGTAAATCAGCTGCGTAATCTCTCAGGTTAAATGAGTCTGGATAATCAATCTCTCCATCAAATACTTTGTTTTGCCAATTAGACCAAATAGACCATATCTGCTCTTCTGCATTTTCTAATAAATCAGCCTTTTCAGACAAAGCACTATTTAGGTTTTCAAATTCTGTTTGCAGTGCAATTCCAGACTGTACTTGTTTCTGCGTATGTCTTACACCAGACATATGAGTTGCTCTGTCTATCATTTCAACCTTTTGTTCAATTGATGCTCTTATTTCAGATAAGTTAGCACCGCTAGGTTGTAATAAATAAGGCTTCAAACCACTATCTAGATCATCAGGCATAGATACAATTGCACCTGCACCTGCACTAGCCTCGACACCTTGAGTTTTTACTAAACTTGGGTGATTAGAGAGCCTGATCAATTGCTCCATCTCAGATAGTTCGTTGTATATAGACCGTTGCAATAATGCAACATCTGTCAAATCTGATATGCCAATGCCTCTTTTAGGAGATCTTTTGTTATATAAACAAACAGCAGGTATCATTCCCAATGGATTTACTTTAGTTTCTTGAACTTTAGGATCTCCATTTTTCTCAGGAACAAAGACATAGTTTATTTCATCAGGAGTCCAAATGCGGTAATAAGTGCCATCTTTTGTTACCTCTTCTCTAACTTTGATGTAATCAAGATAATATTTACCTGATGCTGCTCTTGCATAATGCCAATCATATACATTATCTGGAGTGATCATTGTTAGATAAGGTCTTATTTCTTGATTTAATTCATCTGCTCTAGTTTGTGCATTTGACTCTGGTTTATCTACAAAGATCCATACATTGCCATAAACACTACTGTAAGTTTGGGCATTTTTCATAAATGCGTTAAAGTTTTGACCTTCTAAATCTGCATCTTTTATAAAATTTTCTAATGCAGGATCACTGTTTATAGATCCATATTCCCTAGTGGGAGGGACTCTAAATATAAAGCTGCTATATATAGAAACTATATTTCTGCAATGATTATCAATCGGAGTGTAATTAATGCGGTTATCATACTCCATATCCAACTCTAGTTGATATTCGTTTAAATATTTACCTGCTTTAAATTCATCTCCTCCTAAGTATGATCTTAAATAGAACTCCCATCTATTAATCATTAATTCAAAATCTGAATGTGTATCTTCAACAAATTCCCGGTCCCTTAAAAGAGAGTCCATAGGATATGGGTATTCGTTTGCGTTATACTGTACCATTATTTAATGCTCCATCTCTGAGGTGTTACTCTGTTATATTGTTTTCTAATTGGGAACAAATAATCTACCGCATATCCAACTGCGTCATTCATATGGTCAAATCCGCTATCCTTATCAGGTTGCGTTGTTCCCTCTTTGTAAAGGTGTCTTTCCAATCCTCTAATAATGTTTTTACACTTTGGGTCTATAAACATCATTCTCTGATCGTTTGTATTCTTTAGCCGGGAATTTACAGCATTGATTCTATCCCTCACTTGAGGGTGTACATTTTTCACTCGCACTGTAAATCCTGCGTTTTGTAATATGTTTAAATCAGTCCGTCCACCTGCTGATGTTTTCCTTTGTTTACTAGCAGGATCTGGATAAACCAATATCTGTCTGTTTGGGTATCTAGCCTTAATTTCTTTTACTAATTCATCTGTATTTGACGAGTATATTACGATCTCATCAATAAAGTTTATTATGTTTCTACTTACTTGAAAGACAGCTGCCGACATAGGATCTATATTAAAGTCAATCCCAATGTGCAATGCTGAATTATCATCTTTCAAACTTTTTACATTTTCGTCTCTGTCAAAGTTATAATATATGGCCCCTGCATATGTCTCAAATGTTGCCAAATACTCTTGTCTGAATGTCCGTTCATCGAGATCATTTTTTGCAGAGTCTATTTCGTCTTGATCTACCTGACCTCCATCAAGGGTAGTAAACTGAAAACTCTCCCAATCTTTGTCCTCTTTACCCTTACAAAATATGTCATAAAACCAGTTTCCATAGCCTCTTGGTGTACCGCAAAACAGAGCATCTCCCTTAACTGATCTGTCAGATAATGTTGGTCTTAATACACTGTACCAAGCCTCTGATGGTACATCTGCTGCCTCATCAATACACAGAAAATCCAATCCGACACCTCTCAAGGCTTGAGAAGATCTATCTGCCCCCCTCAATGATATTTCAGAGTTATTTATTAATCTGATAGTTAGATCTGTTTCATTGATATAACTTATTAAATTATTATCAGTTGCTACCTCTTTGAGTTTTGCCCAACATATTTGTCTAGCCTGTCTATATGTAGGGGCAACATACCAAACCTTTTGTTTTGGCTCTTTACAAGCATATTTTAATAATTCGCCTATCGCTAAATGGGTTTTTCCAAATCTCCGACCAGTTACTAATACTCTATTTCTGATCTTGCTTTGGGCTACTTGCTTTTGTGTTGCTGTCAATGGCATTGATATTTACTTTAATTGTTACTCTACGACCTGCATATTCACTGTTGAATAAGTATTCTTTTGCCTCATTTGGCTTCAATAAATTAACTTTTTGGTTAAGCCATTGCATTATCTTTGATGTATCACTCACACTTTGAAGCCTTTTTTCCAAGCCTGTAAAGACCAATAAGCAGGACTTAATGTTTTTTGTCCCTTAACCCTTTTCAAAACTCCACCCATTCTTGCATCAAATGACCTTTTCCGGGCCGGGATATTCTTTTTGATGCTCATTGTTTTTGAGCCAAAATTAACCTTTTTTACATTGCCTGTCTTTTTATCTCGAACAAATACCTTAAATTTCTTAACATCACCTCTCATTGGTTTATTAAGTTTCACATCTCTGCCTTTATATTTAGCCATAAGTAAAGTTTATAACCTTCTCGTTGTTTTCGTTTATTGTCATATCTTTTTTAGCCCATCTGTCAGGGAATCTTCTCTCCAATAACCAAGCCTTTGATTGCCAAGATTTATCCTTCATTATGAAATCTAGACAATACATTTGGCACTCAGATTGAGCCTTTTTTATATTGTCCAAAAAGTCCATAAATTTTTTTTTCTCAGCTAAATCCTTGATTGTTTCAATGTCCCTATTTAGCCAATTATAATATGTAGACCTTGCTATCCCAGCAAAGGTGCATGAATCCTCAATTGATAGACCTTTCCTTAGTGCCTCTAATAGTCTTTGCTGAGTATCATCTAATTTTGTTTTTCGTCCCACTTTATCCTCTTGTATGAGCTGCTTCCGCTAGTTTATAATTATTCTAATGTAGATTGGCCAGTTTCCACCTAACATAATCAGGATTATTCTTTTCAATCTCGGTATAGTGCGTTGCCATACCATTGACAATATCCTCTTCTTTTTTATCTTCCATTTGCCTCAAGTAGTAAATTGCATGTAATAATTCGTGTTTTACTAAATCAATAGCAATTGTACCGCCCTTTTCAATAATCGTCTCATCAACATATATCTTCATCTCTCGGCTATGAAAGCTGCCTTGTTGTTCAGCCAACTCATATGATATATGATTATTTATTTGTATAATTTGTATTCTGTAATGTGAAAGTCTAATAAATTCAGGTAATTCAACTTTTTTTGTAGTATTTTTGGGCATTTCTATTGAGCTGCTTTTCTAGTTGTTTTAAAGGTTTAAGTTTTCTTTTCTTTCGTCTTTTACCATTAATCAATACTGCAATTGATGTTGATGTTGTGATCATACCTCAGTTAAATCCTCTTTTTTACACAGATATTCAAATGTTTTTAACTTATATCCATCTACAAGTTTCATTTCATCAAGTAGTTGTTCAATTAAGAAAACTTTATTTTCCAATATATATTGTTGGCACTCAAATTTTGTATCAAATGTTTTTAATAAATAGTCTGATTGTTGAGGCCTATTCATGTCCTCATACCATAATAGAGTTGATATTATCCAAATCATTTGCGTTTCTTTTTACGCAAATCTAAATCGTGTTTCCTACTGCCTCTTAAAAAACTATTAACTCTTCCCATTGCCCAAGCAGACATTGGGACTCTTCTACTACCTGCTGATAAAAATGCACCTTGTCCCCTCCTATATACTTTTGCTAAAGTTCCATAAGTATATCGTTTTGATGCTTTAGCTTTTCTCTGTAAAGTTGCTTTTGTTGCAGCTGATAAAGGTTTTCTTTTTACCATTAGGCTTTAGTCCTTGCTTTAAGTAAATTTCTTGGTATTCGTTTCCCGGCTTTGTATAAACTAGCCACTCTTTTAATTAAATTTGCTCTACGAGATCGTTTTGCACCTTTTAATCCTGATAAATATTTTTTCGGTACACCAGATTTTTTATCTTTAGGCACTTTTCTGCGTTTTTTAGCCATTATTTTCCTACTCTCCTTTGGGCTGAAATATGTGCTTGTCTAAATGACTTTCCTTTTTTTAAGTCTCTAGCCATTGCTCTCATATGTTTAAGGCTATGGTGTCTTGCGTGACTTCTCATTGTCTTTTGTTGTCTCGGTTTGAGACCCTTAATAATATTTTTTATAGACGCAACCTTAACCATTACATTCTTCTTTTATTCTTTTTTTTCTTTTTTTTCTTTCGGCCTGTA
>MDSZ01229562.1_pt1 | contig 15575 bp, 11 predicted proteins | sample 811201 | NCBI WGS metagenome assembly MDSZ01 (sample SAMN05326647, study PRJNA326480) | marine metagenome | isolation source: seawater | place: Indian Ocean: North | collected 2010
ATTAATTACTCCGATTGCAATGGATAAAGAGCTTCGCTTTGCAATACGCGAAGGTGGGCATACGGTTGGTGCCGGAGTAGTAACAGAGATAATGGAATAAAAAATCCTATGGCTGGAAATAGTAAGCGTGCAATAATCCAATTGGAAAGTACTGCCGGTACTGGATATAGATATACAATGACAAAGAGTAAAAAAAATCATCCAGGTCGGGTTGAATATAGGAAATTTGATCCAGTTTTGAAAAAGCATGTCATTTTTAAGGAGACAAAATGATGGTGACTTCTGGTTTTGCAGATATTCCTAATAAGAATTATAGGAGAGTAGCTCAATTGGTAGAGCAACGGCCTCCAAAGCCGTAGGTTGCAGGTTCAAGTCCTGTCTCTCCTGCATAAAAGTTGGATGGCTAGAAAGTTAAATTAAACATAATAGATTGTAAGGTTCGAAAAATAGAATGTATAACAGAATTCATCAGTTTATTTCTGATGTAACATTTGAAATGAATAAAGTTTCATGGCCGAATTGGGATGAGTTAAAAGGTTCAACTTATGTTGTCTTGACTCTTTCTCTACTTATGATTGTTTTTCTGTTTTTTGTCGATTTTACACTATCGAAATTATTGAATTACGTTTTGTAGTTATGGATTGGTATACATTAAGGGTCATCTCTGGTAAAGAGAAAAAAATCAAAGAGTCAATTCTCTATGATGTATCATCTATGAATATGGATGATAAGATAGGTGACGTTCTCGTTCCTTCAGAAAACATAGTTGAGATGAAAGACGGTAAGAAAAAAATTAAAGAGAGGGTATTTTTCCCAGGTTACTTATTAATCAGGCTTGAGATGAATAAAGAAACCAAATATTTACTTGAGAATGTCAATGGTGTAATTGCTTTTGTTGGTTCGAATGGGCGACCGCAGCCTCTAAAAAAAGATGAGGCTCAAAGGTTCCTTGGTGATTTTGAAGGCGGTGACGGACCATTGAGGGTAACAGAAGCTGCGCCTTTCAAGGTTGGTGATCCAGTGAAAGTTACTGATGGGCCTTTTATGGATTTCTCTGGCTTTGTTCAGGAAGTAAATCATGATAAGCAAAAGTTGAAAGTTCTTGTTAGTATCTTTGGCAGGCAGACCCCTGTCGAGCTTGATTATTTGCAAGTTGAGTTAGAAGGTTAGTTTAGGTAGGATTATGGCAAAAAAAATTATTGGATTCATCAAGCTTCAGATACAGGCTGGACAAGCGAACCCTGCCCCGCCAGTTGGCCCCGCGCTTGGTCAGCATGGAGTAAACATTATGGATTTTTGTAAGGCATTTAATGCCGAAACACAAGACAAAATGGGGGACTTAATTCCAGTTGAAATAACAGTTTACGCGGATAGGAGTTTTTCATTTATAACCAAAACACCTCCAGCTTCAAGGCTTATTCTGAAAGCTGCCAAGATAAAAAAAGGTTCTGGCGAACCAAATCGTGAAAAAGTTGGTATAGTTTCAGAAAATGATTTAAAGAATATAGCGGAAATCAAAATGAAAGATTTAAATGCAAACACTCTTGAGCAGGCTGTAGAGATGATTCGTGGAACATGTGTATCAATGGGAATTGAAGTAAAAGGTTAAATCTGTTATGGGTATTTCGAAAAACTTAACAAGCTCCAAGGAAAAATATAACTTAGATATTTCATATTCTATTGAGGATGCGGTGCATATGGTGCAAGAGATGAAATATGTCAAGTTTGATGAGAGTATTGATATAGCTATAAATCTTGATGTTGATCCTAGACATGCAGAAGAAAATATAAGAGTCACTACTCCGCTCCCACATGGAACTGGGAATAAGGTAACTATTTTAGTCCTTGCATCAGGACCCAAAGAAAAAGAAGCAGAAGAGGCTGGTGCGGATTTCGTTGGAAATAAGGATTATTTAACAAAAATAAAGAATGGCTGGACAGATGTTGACAAGATAGTTGCTACTCCTGATATGATGGGTGAGCTTGGGAAATTAGGTAAAATCCTTGGACCAAAAGGGCTTATGCCAAATCCGAAAAGTGGAACAGTCACGAATGATGTTTCAAAAGCTGTAAAAGATTTGAAAGCTGGCCAAGTTGAGCTTCGTGTTGAGAGCAATGGTATTATTCATGTTGCATGCGGAAAAATGTCGTTTAAAAAGCAGCAATTAATCGACAATATCACTAAAATTTTTGATACCGTAATGAAGGCTAGACCTGCATCTGTCAAGGGTCAGTATATGAATAAAATGTCTATTTCCTCAACAATGGGTCCATCTGTTTTGATTGATCACGTAAAGATTAGGTTGTAGTTATGCCCAATAAAAAAAATATAGAGCAAGTCAAAGAATTAACTGAAAGAATTTCAAGGGCGAAGGCTGTCTATGTTACTGAATTTCACGGACTCAATGTCAGTGAAATCACAAAGTTGAGAAATGAATTTTTTAAAGCCGATGTGGAATTTAAAGTTGCTAAAAATTCATTAATAAAATTAGCAGCGAATAATAATGATATTAATGTTCTGGATGAATTTCTGTCTGGCTCAACAGCATTGGCTATTTCCTATGATGAGCCAGTTGCGCCTGCAAGGGTGATAAAAGAGTTTAAAAAAGAAAATGATTTACCAAATGTCAAAAGTATTTTATTTGAAGGTGAATTAATATCTGGTGATGAGTTTGATCGAATAGCTGACATGCCAAGCAAGGAACAGCTTTTGTCTACGCTCATACTATTGCTTAATAGTCCACTTCAAAAATTAGCATCTACGTTAAGTTCGCCAGTCCAAAATACATTGAGTGTTCTCGCTAACTTAAAAGACAATAAATCAAAATAAAAACTAGTAAGGAGTATCAAAAATGGCAGTTTCCAGAGAAGATGTGCTAACATATTTAGAGCAATCAAATATGGTTGAAATCTCAGAATTGATTAAGGATATAGAAGATAAGTTCGGTGTTACGGCAGCTGCGCCTGTCGCTGTTGCGGCTGCGCCTGCAGCAGGGGCTGATAGCGCAACTGAAGCAAAAACTGAATTTGATGTTATATTAAAATCAGCAGGTCAAGCTAAGATTAATGTTATAAAAGCTGTTCGTGCAATTACTGACTTGGGTTTGAAAGAAGCAAAAGAATTAGTTGATTCAGCTCCGAAGACTCTAAAGGAAGGTGTGTCAGAGTCAGAGGCTAACGAAATTAAGACACAGCTTGAAGAGGCTGGTGCAGAAGTTGAATTATCATAATTCAGAAATAGCTCAAATCTGATTTTTTTTCAAATAACAATAAATATTTAGGAGGCTTAATTGAGAGCCATACAGCAGAATACAAATTCAAGATCATCTTTTTCTAAAATCCCCGCATTTATTGATATTCCGGATTTGTTATCAATTCAGACAAAAGCATACCAGCAGTTTCTGCAAGAATGGGTGCCTATTGAGGCGCGAAAAGAAATTGGTCTAGAAGGTGTATTTAGGAATGTATTTCCGATAGAAGATTCCCATCGAAATTATATTCTCGAATACAAGCATTATTACCTTGGTCAGCCTAAATACAAACCAGATGAATGTATGGACCGAGGTGTCACTTATTCTGCTCCTCTCAGAGTCCGGTTAGCATTACACATAACTGATGAGAACAATAAGAATGAATATGCGCAGAGTATTGAGCAAGATGTGTATTTTGGTAATATACCATATATGACCAAAAAGGGTACTTTCATTATTAATGGAGCGGAAAGAGTCATAGTGTCTCAATTGCAGCGGTCTCCTGGAGTGTTTTTTGATGAATCGACCCATCCTAATGGAACAAAGCTATTTCAGGCAAGGATAATTCCTGCTCGTGGGTCTTGGGTTGATTTTACGACAGATATAAATGATTGTCTTTTTGTCATTATAGACAGAAGAAGAAAATTTCCAGTCACGATGCTTTTGAGGGCTCTTGGATATTCTAGTAATACTGATATTTTTGCAGCATTTAACACAATAATTAGCCTTAATCCAAAAAAAGACGATTTGGAACAGTACATAGGAAGTACCATTACCGAGGATATTGTTGATACTAGAACTGGAGAGATATTTCTTGAGGGTGGTGTGGAGCTTACTTCAGATAACATAGATTCATTAAAAGAAACTGGGGTTGATAGCATAACAATAGTAGATGGGAATAAGGATTTTCATTCTATGTTAATTCTAAACACAATAGAAAAAGATCCAACAAACAATACAGAAGAGGCTCTTGGTGTTGTGTATCAATTAATCCGAGCAAGTGAGCCTCCTAATTTAGAAACTGCCCAAAAGTTTATTGAAAGAATATTTTTTAGTCCAAAAAAATATGACCTTGGTCAAGTTGGTAGGTATCGTTTGAATCAGCAGTTTAATTTAAATGTACCGGTTGAGGATACGGTACTAACAATGGATGATATAATACAAGTTATACATTTTTTAATTGATATGCGTAAAGGAGATAGGGGCATAGATGACATTGATCATCTAGGAAATAGGCGTGTAAAAACAATAGGAGAACAATTAACCAACCAATTCAGTGTGGCGTTAAGTAGGATGATAAGGACTATTCACGAGAGGATGAATTTAAGAGAGTCGGAGAGTATTACACCTCAAGATCTCATTAACTCAAGAGTTGTAACAACTGTGATTAATACATTTTTTGGTACATCCCAGCTCAGTCAATTTGGAGACCAAACAAATCCTCTTGCAGAAATCACTCATAAAAGGCGTATCTCTGCTTTAGGACCAGGGGGATTGACAAGAGAGCGTGCTGGATTTGAAGTGCGAGATGTTCATTACACACATTATGGGCGTTTATGTCCTATTGAAACACCAGAAGGCCCAAATATTGGTTTGATTTCTTCACTTGCAATGTATGCTGAAGTTAACAATCACGGCTTTATCGAATCGCCTTATAGAAAGGTTAAAAAAAATGGTAAAGGCCCTCTTGTCACTGATGATACAGAATTTCTATCTGCAGACGATGAGGATAGGGTTTTGGTAGCTCAAGCATCAACGCGTTTAGATGAAAAAGGTGCTATTGTAGAGAAAAACATAAGAGCGAGGGTGAAAGGTGATTTTCCTATAGTTAGCCCTGACCAGGTGGATTTCATCGAAGTGTCTCCTAATCAAATATTGAGTGTGGCTGCGGCTTTAATTCCATTTTTAGAGCATGATGATGCTAATCGAGCATTGATGGGGTCAAATATGCAAAGGCAGTCTGATCCATTAATGAAGCCTAGGTCACCAATTGTTGGAACTGGGATAGAAAGAAAAGTTGCTGTTGATTCTAGGTCAGCTGTTACTTCTCCGGTAGATGGAAGGGTTGTTTATGTTGATGCTAATTCATGTCACATAAAGCGAAAAGACGTAATGGATTCGTTAGCACTTTATGAGGGTGAGAATGTTGTTAAAATTGATTTTAAAAAATTCCATAGAACAAACCAAAACACTGTGCATAACCAACGGCCTCTTATTTCAGAGGGTGATTCTGTAAAAGCGGGTGATGTCATTGCAGATGGTGCTTCTACGGAGTTGGGTGAGCTCGCGCTTGGTTCAAACATTAGAGTGGCATTTATGCCTTGGAGAGGATATAACTTTGAGGATGCCATTGTTATAAGTGAAAAATTAGTTAAGGATGATGTTTTTAGTTCGGTGCATTGCAACGAAGTTGAATTGGAGGTCCGAGATACTAAAAGAGGACAAGAAGAATTGACTGCTGAAATTCCAAATGTTGGAGAAGATGCAACAAAGGACTTAGATGAAAATGGAATTATAAGACTTGGGGCGAGGGTTGCAGAAGGTGATATTTTGATTGGTAAGGTAACTCCAAAAGGTGAAACGGACCCTACGCCAGAAGAGAAGTTGTTAAGAGCTATTTTTGGTGAAAAAGCTGGTGAAGTTAAAGATGCTTCAAGAAGGGCTGAGCCTGGGATTAAAGGTGTTGTAATAAAAACGCAATTATTCGAAAAGCAGGCAAAGAGAACAAAAAAACAAGAACGCGAGCAAATCCTGTTGTATCAAAAAGAAGCTGGAGAAAAAAAGGCTCTATTAAAATCATCTAGAGATGAGAAATTGACCAATCTCTTAAAAGATCAAATTTCAAATGGTATTAGAGATTTGTCATCTGGTAAAACCTTAATAAAAAAATCAACTAAGCTAACATTAAAGCGCCTAAATAGCTTTGATATGGAGAGGTTTGCGCAAGATGAGCCATGGGTAGAGAATAAAAGAGTTTGGAACAAAATAGCATCAGTATGGCGATCATTCAGGGAGGAATGGGCAAATATTGAAACAAAATTAGAGCGTAGAATTTTCAAATTGAGAGTTGGAGATGAATTGCAGCCAGGTATACTAAAGCTTGCAAAAGTGTTTGTGGCGCAAAAACGAAAAATTTCTGTTGGTGATAAAATGGCTGGAAGGCATGGGAATAAGGGTATAGTTGCTACAATAGTTCCTGAAGAAGATATGCCTTTTATGGAAGATGGCTCTCCAGTAGATATAGTCTTGAATCCTCTTGGTGTGCCATCAAGAATGAATCTTGGCCAGTTATACGAAACAATGCTAGGTTGGGTTGGTGACGTAACTGGAAGGAAGTTTGCTACTCCTGTTTTTGACGGTGCAACTCCAGATGAAGTTGAAAATGAGTTAAGGCAGGCTGGATTACCATTGAGCGGCAAGGCGAAATTAATTGATGGGAAGACAGGTGAGTATTTTGATAATCCTGTCACGGTAGGAAATATTTATATGATGAAATTGAGTCACATGGTTGATGATAAGATGCATGCTAGGTCTACTGGCCCTTACAGTTTGATAACTCAACAGCCATTAGGTGGGAAAGCTCAATTTGGAGGACAGCGACTAGGGGAAATGGAGGTATGGGCTCTTCAAGCATACGGTGCGGCACATACCCTTCATGAATTATTAACTGTAAAATCAGATGATGTCGAAGGAAGATCTAAAGTTTATAACTCAATAGTACGTGGTGAGCAGATGCCTGATTATTCTGCTCCAGAATCATTTAATGTTATGATCAAGGAACTTCAAGGTCTTTGCATAGATGTAGAGCTTGATTAAACAAAGGAGAATTAATTTTGACATATATTCAAACAAACCCAGTTGATACCACCAAAAAGTATAGTTCAATAACTATAGGTTTATCATCTCCAGAAAAGATATTACAGCGTTCTTTCGGTGAAGTACTTAAACCTGAAACCATTAATTATAGGTCTTATAAACCAGAAAAAGATGGTCTTTTCTGTGAAAAAATATTTGGGCCTGTAAAAGACTATGAATGTCATTGCGGTAAATACAAAGGTATTAGATATAGGGGAATTATCTGTGATAGATGTGGTGTAGAGGTGACGCGCAAAAAAGTGAGGCGTGAAAGGATGGGGCATATCACTCTCGCTGTTCCTGTAGTCCATATTTGGTATTTGCGTTCAATACCTAGTAAGCTTAGTTATTTAGCTGGGAAAAGTACAAAAGAGTTAGAGCGCGTTATCTACTATGAAATGTTTATGGTAATAGAGCCTGGTAGTAGTGGTTTAGATAAGTTTGCCCTTATCGATGAAGATGAGTTTTTGCAATATGAAGAGCAATTCGGATATATGGCAGTTTCAGATGATGATAGAGATAATGAAAATTATTTTTATGCTACTATGGGTGGAGAAGCGATGAAAGAAATGCTTTCAAGGCTTAATATCATAGAACTAAAAAATGAACTTATTGACATTGTTAAAACTTCTAAGTCAAAGCAGAAGAGAGGTGATGCTTTGAAGAGATTGAAGGTTGTTAAGTCCTTTGTACCTGATACTGTTAAAACTCGGATAAATAAACCAGATTGGATGATTGTATCTATTTTACCTGTTATTCCACCAGAACTTCGTCCATTAGTTCCATTAGAGGGAGGAAGATTTGCTGCTTCAGATTTGAATGACCTATATAGGCGAATTATTATTAGAAATAATCGGTTAAAGCAGCTTATGGAAATAAAGGCTCCAGATGTTATCTTAAGAAACGAAAAAAGAATGTTGCAAGAAGCTGTTGACGCACTTTTTGATAATAATAGAAGAAAAACTGCTATAAGAAGCGGCTCGCGCAGGCCTTTGAAATCATTATCTGATATGCTTAGAGGGAAAACAGGTCGTTTTAGGCAAAATTTATTGGGAAAGAGAGTAGATTATTCAGGTAGGTCAGTAATAGTTGTTGGTCCTCAATTACAACTTCACGAATGTGGGATGCCAAAAAATATGGCTCTAGAATTATTTAAGCCTCATATGATTCATGAGCTTATGGTAAGAGGATACACTCAAACGCCTCGAAGTGCGAAGCTAATGGTTGAAAATCGAGAACCTGTAGTTTATAAAGTTTTGGAATATGTTGTCAAAGATCATCCTGTGTTACTTAATAGGGCTCCAACTCTTCATCGTTTAGGTATCCAAGCTTTTCAGCCAGTGCTTGTTGATGGAAAGGCCATTCAATTACATCCGCTTGTTTGCGCTGCTTTTAACGCAGATTTTGATGGTGATCAAATGGCTGTACATGTTCCTCTTGCGCTAGAAGCCCAAATGGAAGCTAGAATGTTAATGTTGTCAAGTCACAATATATTACACCCAGCGAATGGACAGCCTATTGCTGTGCCAAGTCAAGATATGGTATTGGGTTGCTATTACCTTACAAGGCAAAAGGCGGGTGAAAAAGGTGAAGGAAAAATATTTGGTTCAATTAAGGAAGGCCTTATAGCCTTTGAAAATAAGGCAGTTGGATTGCATGCTATTGTAGATTTAAAGTCAAAGGGGAAATGGATTAAGAAAACGACTGTTGGGCGTATAATATTTAATTCTATTCTACCTTCTGAAATAGACTACGTAAATAGCATAATAAATAAAAAAATGTTAACTAAAATAGTAAATAATGCTTATCTGCTATCTGGGAATTATCAAACGGTACTTTTCCTTGATAGACTTAAAGATTTAGGCTTTGGTATGGCAACCCAAAGTGGGTCATCTATTGCGATAAGTGATGTTTTAATACCTGAGCAAAAGAATGGTATTATTGCTGGCGCTCAAAGTGAAGTAGATGAAATTAAGAATAAATTCGATCGTCATATCCTTACGGATGGAGAACGCTACAATAAAGTAATAGATGTTTGGACGCATACAGCGAATCAAATGGCTTTGACTATGATGAAGGCTCTTGAGGAAGATAGAGAAGGCTTTAATCCAGTTTTTATGATGGCAGACTCAGGTGCCCGTGGATCTCAAGATCAAATTAAACAATTAGCTGGTATGAGAGGTTTGATGGCTAAGCCTCAAAAATCTATGAAGGGAGGTGTCGGTGAAATTATAGAATCTCCAATAACATCAAATTTCAAAGAAGGCTTATCTGTCTTTGAATATTTCATATCAACCCATGGTGCAAGAAAGGGATTGGCAGATACTGCTCTAAAAACAGCTGATGCAGGTTATTTGACTAGGCGTTTGGTCGACGTTGCTCAAGATGTTGTTGTTTACAGCCATGATTGTGGTACCATTAATGGGATAATAATCTCAGATCTTAAAGAGGGAGAAAAAATTGTAGAACCTTTGTCTGATAGGATATTAGGTAGAACAATCTTAGACGATTTTATTTCTAAGGGAGAAACGGTTGTCAAGGCTGGTTCAGTAATCTCTGAAAACGAAGCAGAGCTTATTGGAGATAGTGGTGTGGAAAATGTTAGAATAAGATCAATCCTAACATGTGAAGCGAAAAGAGGCTGTTGTGCAATGTGTTATGGCTGGGACTTATCGACGCATAAAGTTGTCGATATAGGTACAGCTGTAGGTATTAGAGCTGCTCAAAGTATCGGGGAGCCAGGTACTCAATTGACATTGAGAACATTCCATATTGGTGGGACAGCCACACGAATCATTGAACAATCAGAGATGGTTACAAAGAGGCCTGGGAAGATAAAATTTTCAGATAATTACGATTTTGCTAAAACTATTGATGAAACGGGAACAAGAGTTACTAGATGTATGGTTCGTCATTCTAAAATGTTAGTTTTGGATGATGATGGAGTTGAGAATGCATCATTTAACATACCATATGGTTCAACTGTTTTTGTTGAGGATGGAGAAATGGTTAAGGCTAAGACAACTCTCATAAAATGGGATCCTTACACTGATATCATACTTGCTAGAGAAACTGGGTATGTGTCTCTAAGTGACTTTATTGAAGGTGAGACTTTTGCTGTAGAGGCAGTTGAAGGTGGTAAGAAACAGATGGTGGTCGTAGAAGCGCGTGATAGAAAGTTAAGTCCACATATAGAAATTATAAACAAGGATGGTAAGATACTCGCTGGTGGAACTATTTTGCCTGTGAAGGCGACATTGGTTGTTAATGATAAACAAAAAGTCCAAAGAGGGCAGACATTAGTTAAGATACCTAAGGATATAGGTAAAAGTCGTGACATAACAGGCGGTCTTCCTCGTGTAGCAGAATTGTTTGAAGCTCGAAAGCCTACAAATCCTGCAGTTATGACAGAGATTAATGGTAAAATCAGGTTTGGTGAAACTAAGCGTGGAATCAGAAAAATCCATGTGCTCGGAGTAGATGGTGAGGAACGCACATATTCAATACCATATGGAAAACATGTAATTGTTCATGAAGGTGACTTTGTGAATGCAGGGACAAAGCTATGTGAGGGCGCCATATCGCCATCTGACATATTGCATGTATTAGGTCCTGCTGCCGTTAGAGATTACTTAGTAAATGAAATACAGGAAGTTTATCGCTTGCAAGGTGTTAAGATTGATGATAAACATATAGAGATAATTGTAGGGCAGATGATGCAAAAAGTTAGTGTTAAAGATCCGGGTGATACACGATTTATGAATGAGGATAGAGTTGCAAAAAAAGAATTTTTTGCTGAGAATGAAAGAATCGGAAAAATGATAATTGTTAATGAGCCTGGTGATTCAGGTATAGATACGGGTGCTATAATTGAAAGACATGAATTCTTGGAGATTAATAAAGAAGTAAAGGCGGAAGGAAAAAAAGTGGCAACTTACAAAAAGCCTAGGCCTGCTACTTTTGAGCCTATTCTAATGGGAATTACAAGAGCATCTCTAAATACAGAGAGTTTTATTTCAGCAGCATCATTTCAGGAAACAACACGTGTTTTGACCGACGCATCTACTGCTGGTAAAACTGATTACTTGCAGGGTTTGAAAGAAAACGTTGCGGTTGGCAGATTAATTCCGGCAGGCACTGGTACTCCAGAATTTGATAACTTAATTGTGGGCTCTGAAAAAACAGTGGAAGATGATTCATATGATGATGCTGTCGCATAAAAAATATGATGAAATGTTAACTATCATTTTACGAAATTATTTATTAATTTTGTAGGCTATGGATGAAATGATATGCCGACGATAAATCAACTAGTAAGAAAGGGCAGAAAACGTATTGTGAAAAAAACAAGTACGCCTGCCTTAATGAGCAATCCGCAAAAAAGAGGCGTATGTACAAGAGTTTATACTACGACTCCGAAGAAGCCTAATTCAGCACTTCGAAAAGTCGCTAGGGTAAGGTTGACGAATGGTATGGAAGTTGCAGCTTACATTCCTGGTGAAGGACATAATCTTCAAGAGCATAGCATTGTTTTGATTGAAGGTGGAAGAGTGAAAGATTTACCAGGTGTTAGATATCATGTGATTCGTGGAACATTGGATACTGCGGGGGTTGCTGATAGGAAGACAAGTAGGTCCCGTTATGGTGCTAAAAAACCAAAATAAATATAATTTATCATTATGAGACGTAGAAGACCAGAAAGAAGACAGATACTTCCAGATCCGGTATATAATGAAAAGTCAGTTGCTAAATTTGTTAACTATATAATGGTTGGTGGTAAAAAGGGTGTAGCTGAAAAGATTTTTTACGGTGCTATGGAGCAGATAAACGTTAAAACAAAAACAGAGGGTTTGAAGATTTTCGAAAAAGCAATTGAGAATGCATCTCCAAGCGTTGAGGTGAAGTCAAGAAGAATAGGTGGGGCTACTTATCAGGTCCCGATAGAGGTTCCAAAAAATAGAAGGTTTTACTTAGCTTCACAATGGATAATTTCTGCTGCCATAGGTCGTTCGGGTAAGCCGATGGCAGATAAGCTAGCTTCCGAGCTTATTTCTGCAGCCAATGGCGATGGTGGCGCAATAAAGAAAAAAGATGATACACATCGAATGGCAGAGGCAAATAAAGCTTTTGCTCATTTTAGGTAGATAGTAATCAAGAGAGTTTAGATTGAAGCAAACAAAACTTGAACAAGTAAGAAATATAGGTATTATGGCTCATATTGATGCAGGGAAAACTACATTGACAGAGCGTGTGCTGTATTATACCGGTAGGACCCATCGCATTGGTGAAGTTCATGATGGAGCCGCAACAATGGATTGGATGGAGCAAGAGCAGGAAAGGGGAATTACTATTACATCTGCTGCTACGACGTGTATGTGGAATGATCACCGTATTAACATTATTGATACTCCTGGACACGTAGACTTTACAGTTGAAGTTGAACGATCATTAAGAGTTTTAGATGGGGCTGTAGGTGTGTTTTGTGCTGTTGGTGGTGTTGAGCCTCAAAGTGAGACAGTTTGGCGACAAGCAGATAAGTATAGTGTTCCCAGAATCGCTTTTGTAAACAAAATGGATCGTGTCGGGGCTGATTTCTTTAATGTTGTGGAAATGATAAAGAAAAGGCTTGGAACCAACCCTCTGCCCGTTGTCATACCTATTGGTGGCGGAGAGATGTTCACTGGGATTATTGATCTGATGGAAATGAAATCAATATTATACAATGAGAATACGATGGGTGAGCGTTTTGAGTATGGGGAGATACCTGATGATATGCGAGCTGAAGCTGAAAAGTGGCGACATCACTTAATCGAAGAGACAGCAACTTATGATGAGAATTTAATGGAAAAATACTTGAATGATGAAGAGATCTCAGTCTCTGAATTAAAAATTGCCATAAGAAAAGGGTGTCTTGATAATACTTTTGTTCCAACCTTTTGTGGGTCTGCATTCAAGAATAAAGGTGTCCAAAGATTGTTAGATGCAATCGTAAATCTATTGCCGTCTCCGATTGATATAGGTTCAGTTTCTGGTTCTGATGTGAAAGATTCAGATAAAGCTATTGTTAGAAATCCTGAGGATAATGAGCCATTTAGTGCTTTAGCATTTAAAATTATGACAGACCCTTTTGTTGGTAAGCTTACATATATAAGAATTTATTCAGGGCAGCTTAAGGCAGGTTCTTATGTTTATAACCCAAGTTCTGGAAAGCGTGAAAGAATTAGCCGCATTCTGCTAATGCATTCTAATAAAAGAGAAGAACGTGAAATGGCATCTACTGGTGAAATAGTGGCTGCGGTAGGTTTGAAAAATGTAAAAACAGGCCATACCCTTTGTGATGAGAAAGAGCAGGTTATGTTAGAATCAATGGACTTTCCCGAGCCAGTTGTAGCAGTTTCCGTAGAGCCCGTTAGCAAGGGAGATCAGGATTCCCTATCCAAAGCTTTACAAAAGCTAGGCGAAGAAGACCCGACATTTAAAGTTTCAACGGATGAAGAAACGGGCCAGACTATAATTTCTGGTATGGGTGAACTTCACCTTGAAATCTTGGTTGACAGGCTTTTGAGAGAATTTAAAGTTAAAGCCAATATTGGGCAGCCGATGGTTGCTTATAGGGAGGCGATTACAAAAAGTGTATCTGATATTGATGTTAAATTTGCTAGACAATCAGGTGGTCGAGGTCAATACGGACACGTTGTTATTAATGTAGAGCCCAATGAATCTGGTAAGGGTTATCATTTTGAGAATAAAATTGTCGGTGGGGTAATTCCTAGGGAATACATACCATCAGTAGATAAAGGAATGCAAGAAGCTTTAAAAAATGGAGTTATTGCTGGTTATCCGATTGAAGATGTAAGAGTTGAGTTGACTTTTGGTAGTTATCATGACGTGGATTCTTCAGAGATGGCCTTTAAAATTGCAGGGTCTATGGCTATTCAAGAAGCTTGTAAAAAAGCCTCGCCAAAACTAATTGAGCCAATTATGCGCGTTGAAGTCATAGTCCCAGATGAGTATTTAGGTGATGTTATGGGTGACCTCAATTCTCGTAGAGGGAAAATAGAAGGTATGGAGCAAAGAAAAGAGGCTCAAGTCGTTGCAGCTTTTGTCCCTTTAAATAGTATGTTTGGTTATGTAACAGATTTAAGATCCATAACGCAAGGACGGGCTGTTTTTCATATGGAATTTGCAAAATATCAGCAAGTCCCACAAAGTATTGAAGCCGAAATCCTTGAAAAAGTTCATGGTAAAGTTTCGTAATATATTAATTTGGAGATAGATTATGGCCAAGGAAAAATTTGAAAGAACAAAGCCTCACGTAAACATTGGGACCATAGGTCACGTTGATCATGGTAAGACTACCCTTACTGCAGCAATAACTATGGTGCAAAGTGCTCGTGGTTTTGCAGAAGCAATGGCTTTTGATAATATTGATAATGCTCCAGAAGAAAGAGAGCGTGGTATTACGATTCAGACAGCTCATGTTGAATATGAAACTGAGAATCGCCATTATGCGCATGTTGATTGTCCAGGTCACGCTGATTACATCAAGAATATGATTACTGGTGCGGCTCAAATGGATGGTGCGGTCCTTGTGGTCTCTGCAGCTGATGGTCCAATGCCTCAGACTCGCGAGCATGTCTTGCTTGCAAAGCAGGTTAATGTCCCTTCTATAGTTGTTTTTATGAATAAGGTTGACCAGGTTGATGATGATGAGTTATTGGAGTTAGTTGAGATGGAGCTTCGTGACCTTCTTAATGAATATGAGTTCCCAGGCGATGATACACCAATCGTAAAAGGTTCTGCCTTGAACGCATTGAATTCTCCTAGTGATGAGTCGGCAAACAAATGTGTTGTTGAGTTGATGGAGGCGTGTGATAGTTTCATACCTGAGCCTGAGCGTGATGTGGATAAGCCTTTCTTGATGCCTGTTGAAGATGTTTTTTCGATAACAGGTCGTGGTACTGTGGGTACAGGTCGTATAGAGCGAGGAATTATAAAGGTTGGTGATGAAATTTCCATTTTAGGTATGGGCGCAGATAGTAAGACCACGGTAACGGGTGTAGAAATGTTTAGAAAGTTGCTTGATGAGGGGCAAGCTGGTGATAATGCAGGTTTGCTCTTGCGTGGTGTGGATAAGGAAGACTTGAGTCGTGGAATGGTTCTTGCGGCCCCGGGTTCAATAACGCCACATACAAAATTCAAAGCAAGTGTTTATGTGCTGAAAAAAGAAGAAGGTGGGCGTCATACTCCATTTTTTAACGGATATCGTCCTCAGTTTTATTTTCGGACAACGGATGTTACAGGCGTTGTTACATTGCTAGGTGGTGCAGAGATGGTAATGCCTGGAGACAATGTTGAATTCGAAGTTGAATTAATTACTCCGATTGCAATGGATAAAGAGCTTCGCTTTGCAATACGCGAAGGTGGGCATACGGTTGGTGCCGGAGTAGTAACAGAGATAATGGAATA
>MDSZ01165273.1_pt1 | contig 15573 bp, 12 predicted proteins | sample 811201 | NCBI WGS metagenome assembly MDSZ01 (sample SAMN05326647, study PRJNA326480) | marine metagenome | isolation source: seawater | place: Indian Ocean: North | collected 2010
GAAGGTCCTCACGCAATTTCAAAAAACAATAAAGTTTTTTTCAAAGAAGGAATGTTAGTATCAAATGAACCAGGATATTATAAAAAAAATAAATTTGGTATCAGAATAGAAAATCTTATTTTTGTTAAAAAATTGAAAAAAAATTTAATTTTTGATAATTTAACAATGGTACCGATCGACAAAAGTTTAATTGATTTTTCAATTTTAAATGAAAAAGAAAAAAGATGGTTGAATTCCTATCATAAAAAAGTGTTCAACAGTTTAAAAAGTTTTATGAATGCAAAAGAAATTGTCGAATTAAGAAAAGCTTGCTCAGCTATTTAAAATTTTATTCCAATCTTTTTCGTAGATAATTTTGATATTAAACTCCTTAGCCTGATCAATTTTTTTTTTTGTTGGTTTAGAATCACCAACTACTAAGATATCTAACTTTTTTGATATTGACCCTAAAACTTTACCTCCATTTTTTTCTGCGATAGACTTTGCTTCTGAACGGCTCATACTTTGAAATCCTCCGGTGAACATAATTTTTTTATTCGAAAATTTTCCATCTTTTCTGCTATTATTATAGTTAGAAATAGATAACTGGTTTATCAAATTTTTTGTTATTTTAATATTATTGTCTCTTGAAAAATAATCTTTAATAGTATCAATTTGAGTTTTACCAATCCCATCAAGTTCCACAAGATTAATTAAAATTTTTTCTCTATTTTCGCTATCAAATAATTTTGAAAACTCTTTTATAGAAACAAAAAAATTAGCTAAAATTTTAGCATTTTCCTGTCCTATGTGCCTTATCCCTATTGAGTAAATAAATCTTTCTAAAGATATTTTTTTTGATTTTGAAATCGCTTTTTTTAAATTATTTATTGAAAGTTCTCCCCATCCCTCTAAATTTTTAAGTTTTTCATAATTAAGTTTAAATATGTCTGAGGGCTCACTTATAAATTTTAAATCATAAAATGTTTCAATAACTTTTTTGCCTAATCCATCTATATTAAAAGCTTCTTTTGAGACAATATGCTTCAATTTTTCCCTAGTGATAAATTTACAATCATACCCTTTAATACATCTTCTTACTGCGTCCTCTTTTTTAGTGCTTTTATTTACCTCTTTATATGTTTGTGATCCGCACAAACACTTAGTTGGAAATTTAAATTTTTCGGTATTTTTAACTCTCTTTGTAATATCTACTGAAACGACTTGTGGAATTACATCTCCAGCTCTTTGAATAAGTATTGTGTCTCCAATTCTTATATCTTTTCTTTGAATTTCATCTTCGTTATGTAAAGTGGCATTTGAAACTACAACCCCTCCAACTGTGACAGGTTCAACTTTCGCCACTGGCGTTATTGCTCCAGTTCTGCCTACTTGAATGGAAATTTGTTTAATTTTAGTAACGGCTTTTTCTGCTGAAAATTTGTAAGCTATTGCCCATCTAGGAGAGTTGGAAGTATTTCCTAATCTATTTTGTAAACTCAGATTATTTACTTTAAAAACTAGTCCATCGATATCATATTGCAAAGAAGACCTAAGGTTATCAATTTCTTTATGTTGTTTTTCTATTTCTTCAACACCATTAATGGTTTTAGTAAGTGGATTTGTTAAAAACCCCCAATGATTTATTTTATTTAAAAATTCAGATTGAGATAAAAAATTCATAGGTTCGACAGCTCCAAATCCATATGCAAAGTATTTAAGAGGTATCTTTGATGTTTCTTTTGGATCTTTTTGTCTTAAAGATCCACCGGCAGCGTTTCTAGGATTCGCGAATTTATCACTTATTTTTAAAAAATCATCTTTACTAATATAAATTTCGCATCTTATCTCTAAAAGTTTAGGAATTTTATTACCTTTAATTTTTACCGGTATTTTTGAAATTGTTTTCAAATTTTCAAGAATATCCTCTCCAGTAACACCGTCACCTCTAGAAAGTCCTTTCGTAAGTAACCCATTTTCGTAAATCAAAGTTGCAGAAATACCATCAATTTTAGGTTCACAAGATAATTCTATATTATCTTTGTTAAGGTTAAGAAAATTTTTAATTTTTTTTAAAAAATCTTCCATATCATTTTTATCAAATGCATTAGAAAGCGATAACATTGGACGAAGATGCTTAATTTTTTTGAATTTATTAGAAGGTGGTGAACCTACAATCTTACTTACTGAAAATTTTTTTTTTAAATTTGGAAACCTTTTCTCTAGTTCCAAAACTTCATGTTTTAATTTATCATAGTTTGCATCGGATATTTTTGGATTATCCTCTGAAAAATACTGTTTGTTATAAAGTTTTATTTTAGTGATCTTTTTTTTATAACTTTTTATAATATCTTTATTATTTTTCATAAAATCTACTTAATCAATTTTATGATCTTATTAAAGAAATTGTCATCTTTTTTTTCTTTATTGGAATTATTCATACTCTTTAAGTCATAATCCTTATTCAAAACTTTATATGATTGTTGAAACCATTCGCTTGAATTGTAATTATAGCCTAAAATATTTGCATATTTTTTTGACTCTTCCTCTAGTCCTAAATGATAGTGAATTTCGACCAGTCTATGCAATGCTTCCTCAACAAAAATTGTATTGTCATATTTATTGACAATAATTTTAAGTCTTTTTATCGCTGGCACCCATTTTTGAGTAGAAATATAATATTTAGCAACATACAATTCTTTAGCTGCTAACTGATTTAAAATTAAATCTTTTTTAAATTTTAAGTCGATGGCATAATCAGATTGAGGATATTTTTTTATAAAAAAATCAATTTTTTTTTCAGCGTCTATTAATGGTTGCAAATCTTTTTTTTCGTCACTTATCTGTTCAAAAAATATTATTGCTTGGAGATAGTGTGCATACATTACATTTTTATCTGAGGGATATGTTTTTAAATATCTGTCTAAATTTTCAGAGGCACGGTCATAGAAATTGATTCCATAGAGGGCAAAACTAGACATTATTGCAGACTTTGCTGCAAGATCTATATTTTCAAAGTTGAGTTCTGCTTGGGAAAATTTCTTACTTGCAAAAAATAAATCATTATTTTCAATTGCATCTAAACCCTCTTGGTATAATACATATGGATCTACTAAATCTTGTTTTTCGTAAATAACCTCTTTTTTTGAACATGAGATTAATACTATAGAAATTATTATAAAAAAAAATCTCAAAGCCATAATAAAATTAATAACAGAATAATTTAAAAAGAATATGCTTAAATTAAATTATTAAGCGTTTACAGCAATTTTATCTTGTTGATTTGAGCTAACTTTTTGCGACAGGTTATTTTCTTTTATTTCAATGCTTGAATAAGAAGATTTATTGCTAAATAATTTTTTTAAAAACCTATTCGTAAGTTCATGGCCTCCTTGATGACAAGTAACTTTACCCAAAACTCTGAATCCGGACAATAAAAAATCTCCTGAGAGATCCAAAATTTTATGATTTACAAATTCTCTCTTGTTTCTTAACCCATCTTTGTTCAAAATCTTTTCTCTGTCGACAACCACTGCATTTTCTAATGAACCACCTTTTGCTAGTCCAAGTTTTTTAATTTTTTCTACTTCCTCAAACAAGCAAAAAGTTCTTGATTTATAGACGTCTTCTAAGTCATCATATTCAAAATTTACAGAGTTTTTTTGATTGCCAATTATTTTATTTTTGTATTTTAGTTGAAAATCTACTTGAAAATAATCCCCACTAGGTTCAACGGCTATTTTTCTATCACCATCAATTAATTCAACTTTTTTTTCAATTTTTAAATATTTTCTTTTTTCTGATAGAACAGTTTTCTCCACATTTTTTAATAAATTTATGAATTCAGATGCAGATCCATCTAAGATTGGAACTTCCTCATTATTGATTTCAATTTTTACGTTATCAATTTCTGATATATAAAGAGCAGCAAGTAAATGCTCTACGGTCGATACTTTTGCTCCAAACTCATTTTCAAGGGTTGTACAAAGTGTTGCTGAAGAAACATTCTTATAATTTGCATAAATGAGATTATTTTTCTCTAAATCTAATCTTTTAAAAAATATACCTTTGTCTCCTCCTGCAGGATACAAAGTTATGTCAGTTTTCTTTCCCGTATGTAAACCGAATCCAGAAAAACTAACTGGCTTTTTAATAGTTTGCTGATAATTTTTTAACATCAGGAGTTTATACAAAAATGTTTTGCTACACTTAAAACAACTAATGTTTCTAAAAATAACAAATATTACTTAAAAATAATCCCAAATAATCTAGCTAATAGTGACTTTTTTTCTTGCACAACTGGAACTGCCTCTCTTTTCCACCCAAATTGAACAAGTCTGAGGGTATTTTCGTAAATTTTTTCATAACCTATTTTATTAAATATTTTAGCAACAAGTTTATCATTTCTTGAGAAAACAGACTTAAAATTGTCTCTGAACATCTTGGAGACTACTTCGTCATCTATCTGAATAAAAGCAATACAATTTTTTGACAAAAAATTCTGAACATTTATATTTTTTAAAATTATAATCTCTGCAATTTCTTCGATTCTAGATTTTGCTATATCGAGGATCAATTTTTTTTTAATTTTTCTAAAATTTTGTTTACTAAAAAAATCCTCTTTCAAAAAACTTTTGTCTGGATGTTCAGATAAAAAATTTGTGTCTTTTAATACCTCTCTCACCACATCATGTTCTAATTTAGTTATTTTTGAAATATCATTAATTATAATATCGCTTCCAAAACGGAAATCTTGATAAAATTTTAGCGCGGAATTTTCAAAAAAAATAATCTTTGAGTTTAATCTATTTATTTCTACTTTAAAAAAACAATCTAAATTTGAGTCTTCATTTATAAGATGTGTTCCCTCTATAAATTTTTTAGATATAATCTTTTTTAATCTAAGGTTACATTTATTAAAAATATTATTTAAATTTTTTAAATCATTTTTATCAATAAGATAAAAAGATAATTCTTGAGAATAAAAATTTCCAAAAAGACCAATTGGTAAATTTTCAATCTTTTTTTTATCTAGTAAATAGTTGGAATTAAAAATATGAAGTATTTTTTTTTTATTTTCTGTCTCATCGATTTCTGATTTAAGTGAATTAAGAATGTAAGTAATATTCCCTCTCTCAAGTTGAGATCCATTTAATTTTTTAAAACCTGAAATATTTGTTATTGAACAATTAAAATTGTTCAAAATTAATATAGCTTCCTTAAATGTATGATTAATTTTCTGTTCCAAACTATAAATATTTGATCTAAAAATATTATAAATCAATTCAAAATTTTCTATTCGATTATTTTTAATCCCCTCTGTTAGAGAAGATTGTTTATGTAATATCTTAAAATTTTCATTTTCATATTTACATACAGCGAAAATAATTTCCTCAATATTTATTTCTATTAATAATAAAGGAAAATTTTCTCTCATTTTTTACTTAAGTATTAATTGATCTTTAATTCTATAATCAAATACTTCGTATTTTTTAAAATTAGGTTTTTTATTGATAGTTAAAAAATTTTTTAAGCTATTTTTATAATTATCGATAGGTAGTTTTACTGTAATGCCATTTTTTGTAATTAAATCCCATCTTTTAGTTTCAAAAAGATAGAATGTTTTAATAGCTGAGAGTGGAAAATTAGTCTCTTTCAAACTTTTATACAGAATTTTAAAATTTTTGTAATCACCAAATACCGTTGGAAGACTTTTGAATTTATCAAGATAAACAAAATTTATTAGAGTGCTGCTCTCTGTAAAATAATATTTTTTTTTTTTATTTTTTAAAATAACTACAGGTTTTTTTTCAAAAATTTTTACTTTAATCTCATTGGGATATACTTTTTTTAACTCATAACTTTCAATAAAACTAATTTTACTTAATTTATCTTCGATTTCACCTTTTCTTAAAAAAAAAAGATTTTTTTTGTATAAGAAAGATAACTCTTTTTTTACCTCTTCATCACTTAAAATATGATTATTTTCTACTAAAATATTTTTAACATTTAGTGTTGATTGAAAAATAAAATTACTTTTTAAAGTGTAAGTGCTTAAAATCACCAATAATACAAAAGCAATTAAAAACCTATTTTTCATTTATTAATGCTAGCATCTAGCAGTATCTTCTCAACTAGTTTTTGAAAACTGATTCCTTGGTATCTGGCAATTTCAGGTACTAAAGAGAGGTCAGTCATTCCAGGCTGAGTATTAATTTCTAAAAGATAAAATTTCTTTTTAAAATATTTAAAATCTGCTCTAGTGACACCTCTACAATCTAGAGCAACATGTGCCTTTTTTGCAATTTTCAAAACCTCATTATATTTTTTCTTTTTTAATCTAGCGGGCATTATATGTTGAGTTTTTGCAGACTTTGAGTATTTTGCTTTGTAATCGTAAAATTTTCTTTTCGGAACCAATTCAATAGCACCAAGAGGTTTTTTATTAATGACTGCCGCTTGAATTTCTTGACCTCCTATAAATTGTTCCACTATCAAAAGATTATATTTACTAAATAGAGCTTTAGCATTTCTCTTAAAATAAGACTCACTTTTAATAATTTTTACACCAAGGCTTGAACCCTCATTAATAGGTTTTAAAACTACAGGAAATTTAATTCTAGCTTTGATTAGGCTCTTTTTAAAAACATTTTTATTTAGTTCTTCCTTTTTTAATATAAAATATTTTGGTGTTAAAATTTTATTCTTAATAAATATTTTTTTCGAAATAGCTTTATTCATAGCATTATAAGAGCTAATAACCCCTGAATGAGTGTATGGTATTCCTAAATACTCAAAATAGCTCTGAGCAATACCATCTTCACCTTCTTTGCCGTGTAATGCATTAAAAATTACATCAGTAGTGAGTTTATTAATCAAATTAAAATTTTTAAACTTGGGATCAAATGTAGATACAATATATTTTCTTTTTTTAAGAGCTTTTACACAAGCTTTACCGCTATCTAAACTCACTGTTCTTTCACCAGAAGTTCCTCCTAATACTACAAGAACTCTTTTAAAATTATTTTTATTCACCTATAATATTAATCTCTAATTCAAGATTAACTCCTGTTTTATCGTTTACAGTTTTTTTTACTTTTTTGATAAGTTTTTCTATGTCAGATGATTTGGCTTTGCCATTGTTTACGAAAAAATTGCAATGCTTTTCAGAAATTATAGCATCACCCTCCTTAAATTTATCGCACCCAGCCTCCTTAATCAATTCCCACGCTTTTTTTTTATTACCGAGGTTTTTGAAAGTACTTCCACAAGTTTTAATTTGACTTGGTTGAGACAATTTCTTTTTCTCAATTAATTGATTCTGTTTTTTTTCAATTATTTTTTTTGATTGATTAAATCCTTTTAATTTTACAGATGTAATAATAAAATTTTTTGATAAATTTGTTCCTCTGTAAAAAAAGTCAATTTCACCTCTTAGTAACTCCCTTTCTAAACAATTGTGAATGTCAACAACCTTAATTGAGTTTAATATTTTGGAAATATCATCGCCATAACAACCACTATTCATAATTACCGCTCCTCCAATAGAGCCTGGTATGCATGAAAGAAATTCAAATCCTCCAATTCCATGGTCCTTAGCAAAATTTGCTACCTTACGATCTAAAGTTGCTGCTCCTACCTCTATAATTTCCTTATCAATTAAATTAATTTCAGAAAAACTTTGACTAAGTTTAATTACTACTCCTTTAACACCATTATCTCTGATAAGTGTATTTGAGCCAGCCCCTAGAATGGTAATTTTAAGATTATTTTTTTTATTAAATTTAAGAAAAGCAATTAATTCATCAATATTTTTAGGTTTAAATAGGTATTCTGCTGGACCACCTAAATTAAACCAACTATAATTTGAAAGCTTTATATTGTTTGAAATATTTTTACTAAATTTTTTAATTTTGGTTTGAATTGTGCTCATAAAAAATTTTTAAGTTCTCTCATTTGCTTTGAAATTTGTCCAGCACCCATACCTATTATTATTTCATTATTTAATAAATTTTTTTTTAAATAATTTTTAATTTCCTTAAAATTGTTAATTATTATTACTTGAGTTTTTGAAAACCTTGAAATTAATTTTGCAAATTTCACCATACTAAATTTATAACTCTTCTTCTCACCCGCCGCATAAATTGGACAAAGCATGACTATGTTTGATTTCAAGAAGGATTTAGCAAATTCTTTTTTTAAAGATAAAACTCTTGAAAAACGATGAGGTTCAAATATTGAGATTATCTTTCTGTTTTTAAATACGTTTTTAACACTATCTAGAGTAGACTTTATTTCTGTTGGATGATGGGCGTAATCATCGAAAAAATCATTTCCATTTTTTGTAAAAATTTTAGTCATTCTTCTCTGTACTCCTGAAAAATTTCTCAACGATTTTTTTAAAATATTTTGATTAATACCTAAATTTAAACTAACTGAAATTGCAGCTGCAGCATTTAAAACATTATGTTTTCCCAAAAGTTTAAGTTGAATATTCTCAATAGTTTTTCTTTTTTTATTTATATCTTTAAAACTCAAATTAAAACTAGAGAAATTAGTATTATACTTTATATTTGAAATTCTATAATTCGAATATTTATTTTCACCATAAGTAAGGATGTTTTTATTTTTTATTTTGCTTAATATCTTTTTTAAATTTTTATTATCTAAACAAATAATAGACTTCCCTGTAGGTGGTGTTTTATCAATAAATTTAATAAAAGATTTTTCTAGATTTTTGTAATTTTTATAAAAATCTAAGTGTTCATAATCAATATTAGTAACTATAGAATAATTAAAAGGTAATTTTAAGAAACTTCCGTCAGACTCGTCGGCTTCTAAAATGGCCCACTCTCCTTTACCTAATTTTGCATTACTTTTAAAAGAATTTATAACACCTCCATTAATAATTGTAGGATCAAGTTTTTGATCTGACAAAATTTTAGCTACTAATGATGTTGTAGTTGTTTTCCCGTGAGAGCCAGTAATTACAATATTTTTTTTAAGTGAAACTATATCTGCAAGCACGTTTGCTCTTGAATAAATTGGTATTTTTTTTTGCTTTGCATATCTAATTTCACTATTATTTTCTTTTATTGCAGATGATTTAACAACTATTGAGGTGCTCTTTACATTTTTTTTAGAGTGCCCAATAAAAACTTTTATACCCGCTTTATTACAAGATATTGTATTCTTATTTTTTATTTGATCACTTCCTTGAACTTTAAAACCCATGTTTTTCATGATTTGAGCAAGACCACTCATGCCAATTCCACCAATTCCAATAAAATGGATTAATTCTTTCTGACCTAAATTAATTTTTTTCATTAATTATTTCTTTTAACGCCTTATCAATATTAGTATAAACTTTTTTATCAGAAAATTGAGTTTGATTTTTGATAATATTTTGTAAAATTGTCTTATCTTCTTTGATTTTTTTAATTAAGTGAATTAATTCGTCTTTCAAATTTTTTTCCTCAATTAATATTCCTAAATTTCTTTTTTGATAGAAAATAGCATTTTTAAGCTGATGATTTTCTGCTGAAGTTGGCAAAGGAACTGATATAAAAGGGATATTTGAATTAGTAAGTTCTGATAGAATTGAGGAGCCAGATCTCGTAATTGCAAGATTTGCTTTTGAAAAATACTCAGAAATATTATTGCTGAAATTGAAAATTTTAAATTCTATATTCATTTTTTTATATAATATTTCTAATTCCGAATTTTGAGTAGATAAACATTGTTGATATATCTTTAAATCTATTCCTTGTTTTAAACATTGATGAAATATATTTGGAAGGGTTTCTGCAAAAATTTTTGCAGCTTGGCTTCCTCCTAAAATAAGAATATTAAGTTTTTGTGAATTAGTTTGGACCAAGGTTTTTTTTGAAAAGCTTATAATTTCTTTTTTAATTATGTTGCCAATATGAATTTTTTTGTGATTATATTTGCTTGGAATACCTTCCAATTCTTCGAAAGAGACAAAAATTTTTTTAGAAAAAGGCAATAAATACTTATTTGTTTTACCAATTATAAGATTATTTTCGTAAATTATGACTTTTATATTTAAAAATTTTGCAGCTATACAAATAGGAAACGATGCATACCCTCCCATGCCAAATATTATTGATGGTCTATTGAAGATTAAAAAAATTAATGATCTAAGAATAGAATATAAGACTAAAATTAAAGAAAAAACTTTAGTAACAATATTTTTTGTAATTAACGGGGATGACGGTAAAATAGTTATATTTAATTCTTTAAATTTTGTTAAATATTTATAACCTCTATTGTCACTCACGAGTATAACGTTATAATCTTTATCTAAAAGATGTTTAGCTAAGTTGCATCCTGGAAAAACATGACCGCCAGTTCCACCTACAGCTATAATCACTTTTCTTTTTTTATTCATAAACATAAGTCCTATTTTTGGTATAATTTAATATAACTCCAGCCAAAATAGAGCTTCCAATAAGAGATGAACCCCCGTAACTTAAAAAAGGTAAAGTCATTCCTGTTGTTGGAATTAAATTTGTATTAACTCCAACATGAATAAAAGTTTGAAATATAAGTAGTGCTGCTAGACCGCATAATGAAATCTTTATCAGCTGATCTTCTTCATTAACACAATTCTTTATTATTCTAAAAGAGATATAAAGAAATAAAAAAATGATTAATATAGAAATTATCGATCCAAATTCCTCAGAAATTATTGCGATAATATAATCTGTGTGCGCTTCAGGGACGCTATCTTTAAGTATACCTTCGCCCATACCTTGACCTTTTAAACCTCCAAGCTTAATTGCGTCTAAAGCTGAAGATGATTGAAATTTATCTCCTTTACTTGGGTCAATAAATGAAATTAGTCGATTGGTTATATATCCAAATTTTTCAGGCATAAACAATAACAATGATATAATAGAGATTAAGAAGACTGAAAAAAATGTAAAAATATATGTTAAACTCACTCCAGAAATAAACACTGTAGCTATCCAGGTTCCTATTAATAATATTGATTGTCCTAGATCTGGTTGATCAATCAGAAGAATTATTACAGAAGTTAATAACAAAAAACTTAAAAAGTATCTTATATGAGAGTATTGAAATTTTTTATAAGTTAAAATTTGTACGGTAATCAAAATAAAAAAAGGTTTTAATAGTTCAATAGGTTGAAGCCTAAAAAAATAGAAATCCAACCATCTTTTAGCTCCCTTAACCTCTACACCAACTATCGGGACTAAAGCTAAAAAAATAAAAGTAATTATAAAAAGTGGAATTATAATCCTTTTCAAAATAGACGTTTTTAGAGTTGATATAAAAATCATGATAAATAAAGACATAAAAGTAAAAATGAGATGTTTAGAAAAAAAGAAATAGTAATTCTTATTTAATCGTTCACCAGCAAGTGATGAAGTGGATGAAAATGAAAAAAATAATCCAAGAAAAAACAATATGATAAAACAAAAAAAAATATTTTTATCAATATTTCTCCAATAATTTACAAAAATTAATTTATATGTGTTTTCTTGCATAATTTCTTACTAATCTTTTAAATTCATCTCCTCTTTGTTCAAAATTTGTAAATTGGTCATAAGATGCCGATGCTGGGCTCAGCAATATTGAATTCTTTTTTTTTCCTAATATTTTTAAATCTTTAAATATTTGTATTACTGCATTTTTTAAGTTTTTTGTTATTTTGTAATCTATTTTATTTTTAATTTGTTTTTTGAAAAAACTCGTTTTTTTTCCAATTATGTAAGACTTGATAATGTTATCTTTGAAATCTTTTAAATCAAATTTATCCTTTTGTTTGGGAAGGCCGCCAAAAATCCAAAAAACATTTTTTGTATTCTTTAAAGCAAATTTAGTAGCCTGAAATGAAGTAGCTTTCGAGTCATTTATAAAAGTATAATTTTTTACTCTAAGAAAAATTTCATACCTATGCGGCAAGCCATTGAAAGACTCTAGTGATTTTAAAAGTGATTTTTCGGTTATTTTGAATAGTTTGGAAATAGCAAGAACAAATGACATGTTTTCATCATTTATATCACTTTTAAAATAAGAATTTCTTAATTTAGGTTTAAATTTTTGATAATCAGTTATTTTTGGTACAATCAATTTACTGCAAAATCTTTTACTTTTATATTTTTTTTTCAGATTATTATTAATAAATGAATAATGATTTTTTTTTTGGTTTTTGAAAATTTTAAATTTTGAATTTTCATAATTTTTAAAATTTCCATGCCAATCTAAATGGTCATTAGTTATATTAAGTAATATGGCATAATTTGGAATTATGAATTTTGAATAAGCAAGTTGAAAAGAAGATATTTCGATAATTAGAATACTATTTTTTTTAATATTGAGGTTCAGTATAGGTGTTCCAATGTTACCTCCAAGTAATATTTCATATTTATTTTTTTTTAAAACATGCGATAAAATTTTGCATGTAGTTGATTTTCCGTTTGTTCCTGTAATAACAATACTTTTAGAAAATTTTTTAATTAAGAAAATTAGATCTATATCTGTAATTATTTTATTTTTATATTTTTTTAATTTATTTTTATTTTTAATTTTTTTAAGACTTACACCTGGGCTTAAAATAATGTAGTTTACCTCTTTTAAAGATTTGTTTAAATTTTTACTTCTTTTGTCTTGATATATATATTTTTTTTGGTCATCCCATACTTGAAAATTTTTAACATTATTTCTTTTAAAGAAACTAACTACAGATCGCCCGGTCAAACCTAAACCATAAACTAAAAATGATAATTCTTTTAAATTGTTGGTAGCTTCCATTTTTTATCTTAATTTTAATGTTGCTAATCCAACTAATGCAAGAATAATTGCTATGATCCAAAAACGTATAACAATTGTGGACTCGGCCCAACCTTTTTTTTCAAAGTGATGGTGAATAGGCGCCATCTTAAAAATTCTTTTGCCTGTTAACTTAAAAGATATTACTTGTATTATAACTGAGACTGTTTCTAGAACAAATAACCCTCCAATAATGGCTAAAACAATCTCATGCTTAACTATAACAGCTATTGCAGCTAACGAGCCACCTAAAGAGAGAGATCCTGTGTCTCCCATAAATATTTTTGCGGGAGGTGCATTATACCAAAGAAAACCTAAACACGCTCCAACTATTGAACCACAAAATATTGAAAGTTCGCCGACGTCCGGGATGTACTGAATTTGAAGGTAATCAGAAAAAATAGTATTTCCAACTACATAAGAAATTAATGTAAACGATATTGCAACTAACATGACTGGGACTGTTGCTAACCCGTCAAGCCCATCAGTTAAATTGACTGCATTTGATGCGCCAATAATAACAAAAAGACCAAAAGGGATGAAAAATAGTCCCATTTGCCAAATCAAATTTTTAAAAAATGGAAAGTAAAGATTGTATAGGTAATCGTGATTTGAATATTTAATTAAAAAAAATAAAGCTAAAGATCCTATAATTAGTTGTCCAGAAAATTTATACAACGACTTTAATCCTCTTGAATTTTTATGTTTTATTTTTAAAACATCATCTAAAAGTCCCAAACCACCTAAACTCAGAGAAACAAATATTAATGTCCAAACATATATATTTGTCAAATCAGCCCATAAAATTGTGCTTGTAATTATGCCAATTATTATTATCACCCCGCCCATTGTTGGAGTACCAGACTTTTTTACAATGTGATCAATTGGTCCGTCTTGCCTTATAGGTCCAGTGATCATCTTTTCAGAAAAAGTTTTTATTAGCGGTGCACCAATTATAAAAACAACAATTAAAGAGGTCACTACTGAGAGTCCTGTTCTGAATGTTAAATATTTAAAAACGTTTAGAAAAGAGTACTGATCGATTAAAGAAACAAAAAAATGAAATAGCATTATTATCCTTTTATTATCCTTTTAGTTATATTGTTCAAACCAGTAGCATTCGAACCTTTAATCATTAAATAATCGTTATTAGCTATAATATTATTTAAAGTAAAATCTACGTCTTCATCTTGCTGAAATATATTTCCACGTTTATTTTTGTTAATATTTCGATATGTTGCTAATGTTTCTCTTCCTTTTATAAAAACTTTATCTATATCAGAATTGTTAATAACTTTAGAAATGTTGATATGTAAAGCCTCAGATTTTCTTCCTAATTCAAGCATATCACCAAGCAATAAGTACTTTTTAAAATTTTCTTTTCTTATTGAATTAAAATTTTTAATAGCATTTTTAACTGAAAGCGGATTTGCATTATAGCTTTCATCTATTAGTTTAAAATTTTTCTTATATCTTTGTATTTTGTGAATTTTTCCCCTACCTTCTGTTGGTTCAAAAGAATTAAAATTCTTAATAACAGTCTGTAGATCAAGATTTAATTCCTCTAACAAAGCTAGTGAAAACAAGATATTATGAATGTTCAATTCTTTAATTTTCAAATTTAAAATTTGATTTTTAAGTTTAATCTTAATTATAGAATTTTCTCCCTTTTTTAAAATTTTAACTAAGTGAACATCTGCTTTTTTATCCATTCCGCAAGAAATTACTTTTAGCTTTTTCATTTTTGCTTTCTTCTTCAAATACTCAAAAAATTTATCATCTTTATTTAAAATAATCGTTCCATCTTTTTGAATGTTATTTATTATTTCTGCTTTAGCGTCGGCTATACCTTTCAAATTTTTAAAATTTTCAATATGTGCTTCACCAATATTTGTGATTATTCCTATATGGGGTTTTACAAGCTTTGATAATTTATTTATCTCGCCCTTTCTACTCATACCAATTTCAAAAACTCCATATTTATGGCTGGTGTTTAAAAGTGATAAACTTAATGGAACTCCAAAATGATTATTGAAAGATTTAGGTGAACAAAGCGTATCACCAAAATTTTGTAATAAATCTTTTATTAAATTTTTTAAAGATGTTTTGCCTGCACTTCCGGTGATAGCAAATACTTTTGCTGATGTATATTCTCTTTTCTTAGAAGCAAATTCATTGAGGAATTTAACTTCATTTTTAACCTTAAGAGTTTTATTTTTAAATTTCTTAATTATTTTTGAGGAAATAATATGTTTTGCGCCTTTTTTAATAGCATGGGATATAAAATTTTTTCCATCATTATTTTTTCCTTTGATAGTAAGAAATAAATTATTTTTTTCAACAAGTCTTGAATCAATTTGAATTCCATGAAAATTCTGAATTTTATTAACTTTTTTGATATCGTTTAAAATTTTTTTATTCTGATAAAAGTTTTGGTATTTTTTTGTTACATTTTTTCTTAACTTCAAATTTTTAATAACTTGTTTATCTGATATCGATATTTTTTTATTTTTATATATCTGATTTGTTTCATGACCTTTACCAGCTACAAGAATTATATCGTTTGGCTCAGCATCATAAACAGCCTTTTTTATAGCTTTAGATCTATTTCCAATATTCAAACAAAAACAATTTTTTATATTTTTAAAAATTTCATTTCTTATCTTTTTAGGATTTTCGTTTCTTGGATTATCGTCTGTTACATATATTTTTTTACAATTAATACTAGCTATCTTGGCCATGATTGGTCTTTTTTTAAAATCTCTATCGCCTCCACAC